>TARA_B110000902_G_scaffold56592_1_pt1 | contig 10088 bp, 9 predicted proteins | sample TARA_B110000902 | Tara Oceans TARA_B110000902 (sample SAMEA4398009) | marine metagenome | biome: Polar Biome; feature: [SRF] surface water layer (ENVO:00010504); material: water (ENVO:00002006), including particulate matter (ENVO:01000060) such as... | depth 5 m | reverse complement strand
GCTACTGCCTTGTCTATACCTCTTTTGAGGTCCATTGGGTTTGCACCAGCAGCCACATTTTTGAGTCCCCCTGCTACTATAGCCTGAGCCAATACCGTAGCTGTAGTAGTACCGTCTCCTGCTATGTCTGCAGTTTTAGACGCTACTTCTTTTACCATTTGAGCTCCCATATTTTCTATAGGATCTTTTAGTTCAATTTCTTTTGCCACTGTAACACCATCTTTTGTGATGTTTGGTGAACCAAATTTCTTGTCAATAACTACGTTACGTCCTCTGGGACCAAGTGTTACTTTTACTGCATTCGCTAGTTGATCAACTCCTTTTTTAAGTTTATCTCTACCTTTAGTATCAAATAATATTTGTTTTGCCATTTTCTTAATTCTTATCGGTTAATATTAAACAATTGCAAGAATATCTGATTCTCTCATCATTAATAAATCTTTGCCATCTACTGCGAGCTCCGTACCTGAATACTTGCCATAAAGTACCGTATCTCCTACTTTGACTGTTGTAGGCTCATCTACTTTACCTGGTCCTACTGCTATAACTGTCCCTTTTTGAGGTTTTTCTTTAGCGGTGTCTGGAATGTAAATACCTCCTGCCGTTTGCGTTTCGGCTTCAGCTGGTTCTATCAATACTCTGTCTGATAATGGTTTTATGTTCATTTTTATAATAAATTAATTGTTACTATTATTGTATGTCACACTTTGTGCCAATTTATATAAGTGACAAATCGCTATGCAACAGTCCTCAGGTACATCTTATATTTGGTCATTATGTCAGTTTTTGCAAAAAACAACGCATAAAAAAAGGAGTGACATTGTCACTCCTTTAAAATATCTGTGTTGTTACTACTAGTTCTCCGGAACTGCATTTCCTGGCACCTCTATTGACGGAACTGCTTCCTGAGTAGGGGCTGCCGTTGGAAGAGTTGGAGCTACTGGAGTAGAATTCTCAATTCTATCTAAAAACTCATTTGTTTGTTCTACATCTGGAGAGTAAACAAAGCGGCTACCTACTGCTAATAACATGAGAGCAAATGCCAAAGTCCACGTTGCTTTCTCTACAAATTCATTTGTTTTTTTAACACCTGCGATCTGATTTGCTGCTGAAAAATTGGCTGCTATACCTCCACCTTTGGGGTTTTGGATAAGAACTGCTAGTATTAATAGAATAGAGACTATGATGGCTAGTATGATAAGTGTTGTAAACATTCGTTTATTTTTTTAAGATTGCTTGTGTTGTAATTCCTTAATTAAGGCGGCAAAATACGCTGATTTTTCAGGATTTTGCAAACTTAATTTCTTATACCCTTCAATAGCCTTGATATAATACCCTTGCTTGACGTAAAGACCTATCAGTGTTTCACTTATAACTTCCATGTTATCAATATCACTTTCTTGAGCTTTGGTCTCTGCTTTGTAAAACTCGCGATTTTGAATCGGTCTTTTTCTCTTGGTAGCTAAAAATTGGTCTAATAAATTTTGTACATGGTCTGGAGACTTGGTGTGCCTCTTTGGTTTTGGTGCAGAATCTTCTATGTTGTTCAACCAAAACAAGAAATTGTGCTCTTCTTCTTGTTCTTTCTCTGTAATGAGTTTGGTTAACTCCAATTGCGGGTCATACGCCACATAGTCAAAATCAACTTCTTCCTTCTTAATAATTGGCCTTTCTAATGGTTCCAATTCTTTTATCGGGTCGTAGGTTACTATGGTATCGAAGTCTATTTTATTCGCATCTCCTACTGTTGACGTTTCTTTTACCTCGTCCGTCTTTTCTGCTAACTCCTCTGTTTTTGCTATCTGCTCTGGTATTTCTTGGGTAGCTTCTACAGTCTCCAATTGTTCAGGAGGTTCAATACTCTCCTTCACCAACTCATTCTCACTAGAAAATTCCTTTTCTACTAAAACTGCAGGTAAGTCACTACTTATCTCTTCTACTGCTTTTGGTACAGAAGCAACTTCTTCTTTTGGTCTATCGGCTGTTGTCTTAACCGATTCTATACTTTTTTGCTCTAATTTGGTATGCTCAGGCATTTCTTCCTGAGTCATAAACTGAAAGAGTATCTCTTTGTCTCCGGAGTATGTGGCCGCTAGTCTGAGGTATTTGCTTTGCAAATAGGACTCTTCATTGCTGTGGCCTCTTGCCAAAAGCACTCTATAACTGGAACACCACGGCATTTTATCTGACAGATGCTGTATCGGCTGAATGTTCTCTTGACCGATTTTCCCGGGTTGAGAACTTAGTCGTGCTATATCTATACGTTCTGTTACCAATTGATTGCGGCTTTATTGAAAATCGATTGAACGAGCATTTGAGAAATCTCTTTAATTAGCTCTTCTTCTACGGCATTGAAATCCTGCGTAGCGTCAAAATCTTGAAAATTGCTAAAGGTTTGCTCAAAGGCACTTTTAGGACATTTCGGACAAACAAGTTTTACTTCTACTTTGATAGTAAGTCTGTTGAGCTGTGCATTTTCACTGGCTTGTGCTGCTACAGGTGTTACTACATAGTCTACAATAGCTCCTGAAAAGTGAAAATCTCCTCCTCTTTCCTCGATACTTAGGTTGGTCTCAGAGATAAATTTTTGTTTGAGGTCTTCGGTAATTTTTTGGCTCAGTAGTGGCGATACAATAGGTGCATTATTCTCAAAAAAATCGACAGAATACGTCTGTACTTCTGCACAAATACTGGTACCACTGAAGCTATAAAAACCACACGAAGGCAATAATGCCATTGCCACGGTGAGTGAGGCAACTATGGTTAATTTAATTTTCGATTTCATATTGCTTTATTTTACGGTACAGTGTACGCTCAGATATTCCGAGTTCTTGAGCTGCTCTCTTTCTTCGTCCATTGTTTTTGAGTAACGCTTTGCGAATCAACTCTTCTTCTTTGGCCTCTAGCGATAGTATCTCATTATCCCCCTCGGCATACTGATCCTCTATCTCTACATGGTCATATACATCTTCTTGATGTGCTGTTTGCACAGGAGAATAATTAGTAGACTCCGCAACTTTATTACTTGAGGAGAGTATTCGTGTTATACTAGCCCTATTGCTCTCCACAAACTCCTCACTCACCTCATTATTCTCTACCATTCCAAAAACAACTTTACGCAGTTCCGAAACATCTTTTTTGAGATCTATAAGAACCTTGTAAAATATATCTCGCTCTGAAACATCACTTTCTTTACTTGTTTCTTTAAATATAGCAGGAAGGTTATTTTCTGCACGAGCAGGCAAATATTTTCGTATAATTTCGGCGTCTATTCTCGAACCTTGTTCCAGCACGGCTATTTGCTCTGCAATATTCTTTAGCTGACGAATATTGCCTGGCCAACGGTAGTTTTGTAATATTTTCTCTCCGTCTAAAGTGAGTTCAAATATCTCTTGTCTGTATTTCTCAGAAGCGTCAAACGCAAATTTCTGAAACAAAAGGACCACATCTCCGGGCCGCTCTCTAAGTGGAGGAACAGCTATTGGCAATGTAGACAATCTATAATAAAGGTCTTCTCTGAACTTGTTGCGTTCTACCTCCGTGATTAAATCTCTGTTGGTAGCCGTAATAATACGTACATCGGTTTTTTGAACCTTACTACTCCCTACACGTATAAACTCTCCGTTTTCTAATACCCGCAGCAGTCTGCTCTGAGTCTCTAGAGGTAATTCTCCTACCTCATCTAAAAATATAGTTCCACCATTAGCCGCTTCAAAATACCCTTTTCTATTATCGACAGCACCTGTGAAGGCTCCTTTATCGTGACCAAAAAGCTCAGAATTGATAGTACCCTCGGGTAATGCACCACAGTTTATAGCTATGAAAGGCCCATGCTTTCTTGGGCTTAGATGATGTATAATTTTAGAAAAGGACTCTTTACCGCTGCCACTCTCACCCTGTATGTAAACAGTAAGCTCAGTAGGTGCTACTCGCATAGCTGTTTGCAAGGCATAGTTAAGCTTTGAAGAGTTTCCTATAATTCCAAATCGTTGTTTTACTTGTTGTAAATCCATTAATTAGTCTGCAAAAATGGCAGATTTTTTTGATTTAATGGCAGATATATCGATAAAATGAATGGAATTAACTAACGAAATAAAATACCGTTAGTAGCACGACCTACTTAAATGCTAGAAGCTAATACGGGTAAAACATCTTGATTCTACCTGAAATACTAAAAGTCCTACCTCAATGAGTAGTTTCTTACAGTTATATCATACGGCATTATTGCTTGTACACTATGTTGAGAGCCCCATCGTTTCATATCCGTCAATTGCTTTACAAATCCTTCGTAACCGGTATTTTTGGTAGCCTCTATTATTTGTGCTTGCAAGTTTGTATTGCCTTGTATTTTACTCAATAGCATATTGAAAGGATCTTTTGCCTTTGGGAATTCTCTGATTTTAAAATCTGTCAGTTCTGCTTCCTTAGCTGCAGAAGCTATTGCTGCCTCTAATCCTCCAAGCTCGTCAACCAATCCTATTTCTTTGGCCATTATACCGGTCCATACTCTACCTTGAGCTATCTCGTTTACTTGCTCTTTGGTCATATTACGTCCCTCTGCTACTCTGCTAAGAAACGTATCGTATATTTTGTCAATAATACTTGCTATATACTCCCGCTCTTCTTCTGTTATGGCTCTATCTAGGCGTCCTATGTCTGAATGCTTGCCAGTACCTACATACTCAAAATCTAGACCCATCTTCTCCTTCAATAACTTCTCTGCGTTTGGGATAAGACCAAATACACCTATAGAACCCGTAACCGTAGTTGATTCTGCAAAAATTTTGCGAGCGGGCGTTGCTATATAATAACCTCCACTAGCAGCCACATCACTCATACTTACTATAAGCGGTTTTTCTGCAGCCAATAATTTTGCCTCTCTCCAAATAATATCGCTCGCTAGAGAACTCCCTCCTCGGCTATCTATTCTGAAAACTACTGCTTTTATCTTTTTGTCTAGTCGTACTTTTTTAAGCGTAGCGGCCATATCATCTGCGGCTATCTGCGTACCGTCACCTTTGCCACCTACTATGTCTCCACTTGCGTATACTACTGCTATTCTATCACTTCCACTTCCTTGTACACCTAAGTTTTGAGCATATTTTTGTTCTGAAATGAGCGGCACTTTTGTGTCATCCTCCACTCCCATTCGGCTTTTCATAGTGCTGTAGAATTCGTCTCTATATACCGTAGCGTCAATGTAACCTGCAGCTACGTAATCTTGTACGCTTCTTAGTCTCAATTCGTCTGCATCAGCCTTTAATTTCTCTGTAGGAATATTTCTGCTTTTTGATATCGCTGCTAACGTCTCGTTGAATACTGAGTTGATATATACCTCTATCTGCTCTCTATTCTCTGGGCTAAGATTCTTACGCGTATATGCTTCTACAGCACCTTTAAATTTACCTGCTCTTATAGCTTGTACTTCTACCCCCAATTTCTCTAGTGCTCCGGCAAAAAAAGTAACCTGTGCTACCATACCTGTGAACGACATCTCTCCTTCTGGATTAACAAAAACACTATCTGCCACACTTGCTACATAGTATGTAGGGTAGTAGTAGTAATCTGCGTATGCATAGATAAACTTACCCGACTCCTTGAAGTCTTCAAGCTTATTTCTTACTTCGCTTAGTTTAGCATAACCAGATGCAAATGTTGTTAGGTCTAATATGATACCCTTTATTCTATCATCTGTCTTGGCTTCCTCTATAGATCGCAAAATATCATTGAGTCCTATGGGCAATAACTGAGCGGGATCTAGTGCTGCTATCACAGCAAACGGACTCACATCTGATACGTTATCTTGAAGCCCATAATTCAACTTCATATTGACCACACTGTTTTGTGGTATTTTAACCTCTGGTTTAGCACTAGCCGCCGCACCTATTATTAAAAAAATAGAAAGACCGAAAACAACTACTACTGCTAGGATATAACCTAATGTAGAAGCTAGTACTACCTTAAAAAAACGCATATGTTCAACTGTTTACTTCTAATTCTTTAATAAACCAAGACTTTAGAGGTAAAGACCTCTGTCTCAGTTTTTATTAGAACGAAGTAAACACCTTGACTATGTCCCCCGAATGGAATATCGGTTAAAGATGAGGATATATCGTCTAAGGTGATTTGTCTGCCAGCAGCATCCCATATCTCTACCTGCACGATATTGGCTGGAGCATCTAATATGGTGATTTGCTGGCTTGAAGGATTGTAGTTGGTCTTTAGCTTTTGATACACTGTCTCCCGTGTAGAAAGTGCTCCTATCGTAAAGGTCACTGGAATAGTAATGGTCTTACCCACTTGACTTTCTAGATTTATGGTTAACTCATCAGTATACGTGCCGTCTGCTAAGTCTTTGAAACCCAATGTAATTTTTGCTGCATCACCTTCATTGGCTGTAGGCTCAATGCTATTGACGATCAAATTTCCGTCTCTCGTAACGACAGAAGATATGTTGGATATGTTCTGGTTTCCTGTATTTATGATATATAAACCTCTTTCTAAACTTGGATCTACATACTTGAAATTCACTATTTTTTGGGCAGTCGAAACCTCATTTATAACAGGTTTCGTATCCGTACCCCCAATTACATTTATTCGTTCGATAAATTCCGGGTGATCAACAAATGGGTTTCTGTTTTTTTGGTAACCAAAGATTTTTCCGTTTCGTTGTATTTCGAATGCTGACGGAGAATAATCTGAATGCCATTGCTTTAATATTGCCTCTTGTCCATCTATGAAATTGCTGTAGTCTTGATAACGAATCACAAAATACATCATCGCTCTTGCTGTAGCCCCTTTTTGTAAATCTCTCGGTTCAAAAACACTTCCTCTCAACTTGCTTCCGCCTTCTGTCCACGTAGGTGTTCCTGTTACCACACCAAAGGGGTAGCTAGCACGTCTTCCATTTGCTGGATTGTCTGTGGGGAACAGATGATGAATATCAGCTCTTTCTGGCTCACGTTGGCTAAAAAGACTCTGTGGCCAAGTATGCTCACAGTTAAAGTTGTTACTATTGGCTCCAGATCGCGTATTGAAAGTAGCCACCCTGCCAGTGTATACACAGGTTACCTTGCCAGCTACGTTATCAATATCGTCATACATTTTATCTCTTGCTCCACTATAACCCAAGTTGATATATCCTGCAGCTAGTTTTGTTCTCAATGCATCTTTCAGGTCTTGATAGCTTTTATTAAAGGTGGATGAATAATACGTTCCTTCGTGTCTACCGTTTCCTACTAAATCGATGCGATGCTCAGATCCGTCATCCAATACAAAAATCAACTCGGTATTGTAAGCTACATTATGCCTAGGAGAAAAAGTGACACGCACTTTCTCTGTAGCACCTGTTGCTATAGTAGCCGTAGGAATACTGTACGTAAAATCTGTATTGTATAGATTTACATCATCTATGACCAATGGCCCACTTGAAGTATTGGTCACATTCACCGCAAGCTCTTTGTCTGCGGTAGTAAGCACATCTCCAAAATCAAGTTGACTTAATGAAAGGCTAACTTGTGACTGAACGAAAGATGCAATAAATAACAATAAAATACTAGTATGTCTCATTGGCACAAAGGTAGATTATTCTCGTATCAAGGCATATGCTTTGCACGTAATAATTGGCATAAGGTTCTACACACCAACTAACACATCAGAATCATCTTATCATTAAGAAGTTTTTCACAAAAGGAAGAATGAGAAGGCAGATTATCCTCGTAAAATTACCTTTGCCATATGCTAACACCACTAACAGCAATAAGCCCGATAGACGGCAGATACAGAGGAAAAGTACAAGAACTTGCTCCTTACTTCTCGGAATACGGACTTTTCAAATACCGTATATGGGTAGAAATCGAATATTTTATTGCTTTGTCTGAACTTGGATTAGATCAATTCCCTAGTATCTCATCTATTGGCCAAGACTTTCTTAGAGGACTGTATAGCAACTTTAGTGAAGCAGACGCCCAACAAATAAAAGACATAGAGAAGACTACAAATCATGACGTAAAAGCTGTAGAGTATTTCATAAAAGAGAAATTAAAAGGCACCAAACTAGAAGAATACAGTGAATTTGTTCACTTTGGACTTACCAGTCAAGATGTAAATAATACGGCGATTCCTTTTAGCCTACAACTGGGGATAGACGAAGTGGTCATCCCAAATATTAAACACATTCACGAAAAGATGAATGAGTTTGCAGAGCAATGGAAAGGCATACCCCTACTAAGCCGCACACACGGACAGGCTGCAACACCTACTACGGTAGGCAAAGAATTTGCTGTATTTGCAGAGCGAATAAGAGTACAACTTGATACGCTGATAGAAACTCCTATTAGTGCTAAGTTTGGAGGAGCCACTGGAGCATTCAATGCACACAGACTAGCATTCCCTCAGATAGATTGGCCAGCGTTTGGCGATAAACTCGTGGCAGATCTTGGACTAGTAAGAAGCTATCCTACTACTCAGATAGACCACTACGACCAACTAGCTGCCGTTTTTGATGCCATGAGACGTATCAATATTATCTTGATGGATTTTGCTAAAGATATATGGCAGTACATCAGCATGGACTTCTTTAAGCAACGCATAGTAGCTGGAGAAGTGGGAAGTAGTGCGATGCCGCACAAAGTAAATCCCATCGATTTCGAAAATGCAGAAGGGAACTTGGGCATAGCTAACGCTCTATTGGACCACTTGAGCAATAAACTACCTATAAGTAGACTACAGAGAGACTTGACAGACAGCACAGTCCTTCGCAACGTAGGTGTTCCGCTTTCGCATATACTTATTGCTCTGAAAAGTTTGGACAAAGGGATGAGTAAACTCATACTCAACAACGATGCTATACATGCAGACTTGGATAGAAACTGGGCCGTAACGGCAGAGGCAATACAGACCATTCTTAGAAGGGAAAAGATAGAAGGTGCATACGAACTACTGAAAGGCTTAACACGAACCAATGATGGAATAAATGAGCGAAGCATTGCGGAGTTTGTTCAACAACTGGACATATCTGATTCCGTAAAAATGGAAATCAGTGCTATTACCCCATTCAACTACCTCGGATATGCCGCAGAATAAGAAAACATTGGTACTGGGGGCAACACCCAAGCCAGAACGATATGCTTATTTGGCTACAGAAATGCTAGTGAACTATAAGCACAGCGTGATTCCATTTGGAGTAAAAAAAGGTACTATAGGCGACCTTACTATTCTGAACGAATGGCCAAGTGACGATGATATAGACACCGTAACCTTGTATATAAATCCTACAATACAAAAGGATTTTTATGATAGAATACTAGCATTGAGACCAAAGCGAATCATTTTTAACCCCGGCACAGAAAACACCGAACTTGAAAGACTAGCTGTAGCAAATGATATAATTGCACAAGAAGCCTGCACCCTAGTACTTTTGCGAACAAACCAATATTAACAAAAATGAAAATGAAAAAAATACTTCTACTACTAATTGCTGCATCTACGATGGTGGCTTGCTCAAAAAACAAAGAGGATAAGCGTACTGCGATAAATGAATTGCAAAAATCTGAAGTAATGGGCACAACCGAAGGATTAGCCCAATTGGCAAATTTGCACAAGGAGTATGGCATGAGCTACAATGATGCAGAAGGGAACAGCTACTTATATGCCGCTGCACAATATTACTTCTATGAAAATAAATTTGGCGAAGCTCAACCACTACTCACAGCGTATATTGCCCGCGACGATAGTACTGAGCGATTTCGCAATGCAGCACTCAATCTGGCTATATTGCTCGCTAACGAAGCTAATTTCTCCTCTGCAGACGACCTTATTTCGGCAGTACTAGAAAAAGGTCTTCCTTCTCCTGCCCAGTGGCAAGACATTATAAAGCTATATGAAAACAAGATTGCCGCTAAGGCAGATTTGGAGCCGCATGACTACGAGAGGCTCTCACTTGCCTATACCGCAGTAGGCCGATTTACTGAAGCTACAGCTAGTTTACAAACCGCTATCAATGATTTTCCTGCATACGAAAAAAGAGCTAATCTAATGTACCGAGCAGGTTTTGTATGCTGGGAGTACGCCAAAGACACAAAGGCTGC
>TARA_B110000902_G_scaffold267052_2_pt1 | contig 10090 bp, 7 predicted proteins | sample TARA_B110000902 | Tara Oceans TARA_B110000902 (sample SAMEA4398009) | marine metagenome | biome: Polar Biome; feature: [SRF] surface water layer (ENVO:00010504); material: water (ENVO:00002006), including particulate matter (ENVO:01000060) such as... | depth 5 m | reverse complement strand
ATTCTTTATGAAAATGATTCAATGCAATCTAGGGACTTTGACGCATTCGTATTGTCACAAATCAGTCTACTTTCTGGACCGGTGCTGCTAGACAGAACGGTCCAGAATATTGTCGATAAGCATCCTACTATTGCTTTGTCCAAACAAGAGTTACAAAGCCGCTTGAATATCTCGCAGTCGAAAAGTCTTATTACTCTAAAAACATGGCAGTCTGACCCAGCGATAGCGGCAATCTTTACGAACACGCTGCTGGATACCTATTTATCGATGCAGCGCGAGGGTACCAGAAGTCGCGTCAGCTATCGTGAGCAGGAGTTGTCACAACGAGAACAGCGATTATTGGACAAGATAAAGAATAAGAATGCACAGGCACTCGAAATAGGTGGGGAGTACGGAGTCGACTCGGCAGTTGCGGCGCATTCAACGACGGTTGAGCAGCTGCAGACTGCATCTAAAAAATTGGCGGATTACAACCGGATGATAACTGAGTTACAAGAGACGGGGATTACGTCTGCGTCGCTGTCTTATGACAAAGATACCACCAGAGCATTGGTTGATGATGATGCACTTGATGAAATGATATACGACAGGATGAAATTGAGGACCGAATTGATTCATATGGAGGATCGTTATCAACCGTGGCAGCGCAACGTAGTAAATTCAAAGTCGGCGCTAGCAATCCTAGAGCAGTCAATCACCGATCGGCGTGAATCTATTAGAGCGCTCAAAGCAGGCGCCGACCCTTTGAGCTCTAGTGAATCAAGAAGCCAAAGATTGCAGGAGCTTGCTGGCAAGCGAGATGGTGCCAAGGAAATATATACAGGCCTGCGAGATGAAGCGAGAATTCTGAATCGAAAAATCATCGAATTAAAATTCCTTGAAAAGGAATCTATAGTACTCAGAGAGCTGCTTGATGAAACGCGCAGAATTCTTGACGAAATTCAACTTGAAAGCCGCTTTGACGTGCCAGGAGTTATAGAAGTTGTATCGCGGGGACAAATTGCTACTGAACCTGCGAAAGATACAAGAAATATTTTTTCAGTGATTGCCGCAGTATTTATGGTCGGGTTAACACTGCTAATATATGTTGGCGCAGCTATAATTCGTCCTGCGGTGAGGTTTAGCGACGATCTGGGCTCTTTGGCTTTGCAAGCGCCACTGATTGGATGCCTGGAACCACTGGGAGTTGATGGGGAATCGTTGCCATCAGCTGACATCAGTGCTCATAAAATACGTAATGCAATCCAGTTGACCAACTTGGAGCCGCTGCAGGCTGAGCGCAGAGCTCGTATCATGTCAGTGGTTGCAGATTCAACAGATGTACAGTGTGATGAGGTAGCTAGCAGACTGGGTAGAAGCTTTTCAGACTCGGGTCTGAAGACGCTGTTAGTTAATGCTGATATAGGATTAGCTAGTGTCTCAAACAGCGATGATAGCCACGGTTGGAGAGAGTTGCTAAAGGGTGATTCTCATACGGTTAAAGAATTACAGCCTGGCTTTGATTATTTGAACGCTGGTGATCCATTTTGCCACCGAGATGAGAATGTATCGCTCAATGGAGTGAGAGCCGCCATCTCAAGTTTAGCGTCGGAGTACGATGTGATTATATTCAACATAGGTGTTTTTGGTAGCACGCTGTCAGCCTCGCTGATTAATACAGAGACTGATTTATCGGTGTTGGTTACAAAGCCGGGTAGCGCTTTGGCTAGTGTTCGAAGAGCCGCTTACGAACTTAATAGATCAAGTCAATCCAGAACTCGGCTGGTACTCAGTGGTATATTTCCTAATGATCCGTTCATTTCACCCTAAATTGGTGCTGATGTTTTTATGCATTAAGATCGAATGCCGATAACCTGAATGGCAAGGCCTTAGTCGTTATCGTTGAGGAATTTATACTGGACAAAGGGTTCAAGCATGCCGCCAACCAGATCGACAGTCGGTGCGATCCTTTGGATAATCTCATTCCAGTCGCCAGCCGCTGAATTTGGTACAAAGATAATGTCTCCTTGTACGAGGGGAAAGTCAGGTAGGGTGCCATTAAGTATACTTTTAGCATCCACTGTTATTAACTCTCCTTTGAGCGGTGACCGAGTTCTAATTATCCTAGTTTCAGATAGTTTGGCTCGAGCGCTGACAGCTCCTGCAGACTGCGCTAGAGCGGTCAGTAAGGTAGGTGTATTTTTAAAGGGCTGCGCACCCGGTGAGTTTACCGCGCCCAGCACAAACACATTTAAATCTTCGTAACTGGGCACGTAAAAAGTATCGTCAGACTGTAGCCATATATTTTGTGCAAATGAGTTTTCTGTTAGCAGTGATTTGATATCGATAGGGAGAATTTTCTGTTCACGCAACAGACGTGCGCCAGCGAGATACGAGTTACTAGTCATCCCACCAGCGAGTCCGATGGCCTGTAGTAAGTTTACCGGCCCATCCATGTATATAACTCCGGGAGAATTAAACTCACCAAGAAAATACAATGGATGACTGCGAAATTCTGCGATACCAACTACGATCCATGGATCCTTAAATTCAACTAGATAGGCTTTCTTGAGGTTTTTCTGTAGCGTGCTGATAGATTGCCCTAACGCGTTAATACTCTCAACCACGGGAAGTTGGATCTCGCCGTTGGCGTCAACTCTGACTCGCAGAGCATCCATCCCCGCTTCACCATTAATATTGATATCCAGTACATCACCGGGGCCAATCAAATAGTCGCTTTCCGGCTTTTCTAGCGTAGCTACATCAGTCTGGTCGAGAGAAATAATTTCTCTCTTAACGCCAGGGGTAGAGCTGGCATAACTCTCGCTGGGCTGATCTGATACGGTGGTTGCTGGTAGCGCTTTTGAGTCTTGGTTTATAGTCGCTGAACCACATGAGGCCAGTAACAATAAAATTCCTAGTGCGGTTAAGAGTTGCATTGTAGTTGAGTAGACAGTTGCCAAAGAGGTACTCTTTACCATTGTGATATTCATGCTTGCGGTCCTGGTGTCTCGTACAAATGTTAGTAAATTTGGGTTGTGTTTTCGCAGAAGCTTAAAAGCCGCAGATAATAATTATTAGAGCTTCTAAGATAACATGTCAGTAACCTGTGTACAGTTGCGATTAAGTGCTAAAAAATAGCCTGCTTGATATAAACGCTAGAATAGGGTTTTTCTGTCAGTCATTGGTGGCGGTAGTATCGTATAATGGTCGTCTGGAGTTAGCCCCGCCGGGTGATTAGACGGTCTCTTTTGTGACTCCAAAAACCAGCAGCCACTGCCGAGCGAATAGAAGAAAAGTACAAACAGAGAATTCCAAAAAGTTACGGTACAGCCTACTATCATTAGACCCGCCAGCCCAACTGCCCATGCTTTTGCAGCATTCTTCATTGGTAAAGAATCTGACTTTCTTTTGGCAGTCTTGATAACGAGATATACAATTGCCGCAATCATAGCGATGAGACATGGCAGACCATAGCGCATTGCCGTCAGTAGCCAAAAGTTATCTACAGACGATGGCATCCAGGACGGGCGATTCCACTCATTGAAGCCAATACCTAGCATGAAATTGTTCATAACCTCAGCACTGCCATAGTCGAAAATTAACAGGCGAAAGTATGCAGTTTGACCTGAGAAACTGGCATAGCTAATTGCTAATGCGATAGGCGAACGGTTCGATAGTAAATCTAACACAATATAAACAAGCACCAGTCCTCCGGTAGTGAACCACCACCGTCCTGGAATAGTACGAGTCATTTTCTCCCAGAGAATTAACCCGATTTGCGCGAACAATGCGATTAACGGACCAGCAGAGACTGACAGAAATGTAGCAATAACAATTAACATTATAACGCCAAATTTCTTGAAGCTATTAACTGCCCCGCCCGCAAATATATAATAAGCATAAGAAAGACCCAACGCGCAGAACACGCCAAATAAAATTGGATGATCAAACGGGCCGTAGACACGATGCAGGCCCAGACGCTTCGGATAAACAAACTCTATAGGTCCGCGCAAGTAGTGTTGTCCGGTGATAGATTCAGGTATCGCAAATATAAGTAGAGCGCAAATTAATAGCACAAACATTTTTGCAGTAGCCACAAATGCATCTAATGAACAAATATAGATCCGCGCCAGAAGATAGGCTCCCAGCATTTCTATTGCCAACATGCCGCCAGTTTCTAACATGTAACTAAAATTATGGTTAAGCAGAAGTGAGAGTAGACACCACGCTGTAGTAAAAAACATTAAGTAGTCGGCGATACTAATCTTTGTAGTAGGGTCAGTTAATAGCTGATAGAGGCAGGGTAAAAACATCACTAGGAGTACAATGCGATACCCAGATAAGCGCAGAGATCCTAGTTCTACAGAAAGCTCTGGTGGTAGCAGCAATGACGCGAGAAAAATAGCAATTGGCAGTGGCACCAGTCGAAGCATTTTATATATTCCATACGCTGGTCGGAAGTAATCGCTGGTGCTGCGGAGCTTCGGCTAATAGATACGTATCATGTTTAGGTAGCAATGTATTTATCACCGATACTACCAGTAGATCCGCGCAGAAAATTTTTGAGCTAGTATAAGCCAATAATGATAGCAGTCTAGCTACTTCAATAGCCGATAAATTTTCTCTGCCGCCAATGCGACCTTCTGTCTAATGCCCGTTGAGTAGTCAAAGAAACTAGCCGACGTTACTAGTTCACCCTTCATTCTATTCTTAAAAGTATATACTCCAGGATTATTTTCTTGATCCATCCCGCCGGTGTCGTAGTTATTAATTCCGAGCTCAATAGCCTTCCGGATTGCCTGAAACTGCAGCAGGTAGGGTGCACCAACAGCGTTGCCCTGCACGCTTGAGGCACCGAACAAATACACCGCTGTATCGCCCACATAAGATCCAATATGACCGGCAATTACCACACCATCTTGTTCCACCAACTGTATAATATAGTCCTTGTTGTTTTCGGTGCTCCGTTCTACCTGTCGGTAAAAATCAGGTTCAAGGTTTACGCTAAATCCTTTTCTGTTTTTGTGAGCTTCAAATAACGTGAAAAACTCTTCATAGTATCGCTCGATGGTACCCGTTCTGATGGTTAGTTTATTGCGTAATGAGGCATTAAGGAGGTAGCGCCACTTTTTATGAAAATTCTTTTTTAGTTGCTCTTCTCCAATCGACAAGTCCAGCACCGAAGTAGAGTAGTGAGGTAAAAAGGTATTGCGGCTAAAGCCCAGTTTTTCGAGACTGCTGATTTGATCGACAACCGTCGAGATATCCCAGATGGGCGCAGCTATACGTAGAGCATAGTTTTGTTCTCGCGCGTAGTGATGGGCAAGGGCACTGGTAACTTGGGTGAATGTCATCAGGTTCACTTGCGGTCGCAGAACTAATGGCCCCCCAGCCAGATATGCCACGCCGCTGTTTAATATGGGTATTCGCTTAATGCGAACACCGGCGATCCCACGTAGCTCAGCGTTTTCATAGACACCAACTAACTCCAGAAGTGAATTCTGAGCTTCGGTTATTGTCTCAAGATAGCCAAGCGTCTGCTGATAGTTGTAATCGGTATAAGTCGGAGCGAGCGACAACCACTCGGACCGAGTTAGACTTTTCACGTTCCATGCAGTCATGGTAATTTACCCTGAGACGAATCGTATATCTCGTAGTAAGTTACTGTATCTAGTTGTCGATGCTCATCCAGAAGTTTACTGACTTTACAGGTGACTGTTCTTCCGAGTACGGTGTATTTTATATGCCACTTCTTTCTACTTGCCCAGACTGTTGACCAATGTGTCGCTTGATCGCTATATCTTTTGAAAACAGTAGCTGCGAGATTAAATCCACACGTTCTCGACAACACAAAGATGTCAGTCAGTAAGCCGGCACACAGTCTCTCTACGCCACTCCAGTGTTTTTGATAATAGAGTGATTTTCCATTGAGTAATTTCGTTGTCTTATGCGACTTGTTGCTTTCTGATGCGGACCCTATATGCATGATTTTGGCTTCTGGAACGAAGACACAATCATGTCCCATGATTTGTGCTCTGGCACATAAATCAGCTTCTTCGCTATACATGAAGTAGTCATCATCAAACCCATTCAGTTGGTCCCATATATCGGCGTCTAGCATAAAAAAACAGCCACATACCACGGCGACATCTCTCACCCTGTCTCTATGGAAATTGGGCAGTGCTTCAGGATTTAGGAATTGGATATTTTGTCCAATAATAGACAGTCCTAATGACTTGCAAATAAGGCTCCACAGTGAAGGTTTACCCCAGCAGCTTCCATAATCAAGCTCATTCGATAATGTGTATGAAGCGCCACCGAATATTCCAGGCTTTCCATGTGTGCTGGCAAACTGAAATAATGTGTCGATTCCGTCAGAGATTATTTTTGTGTCTGGATTTAGTAGTAGCAGCCTTTTCCCCGTTGCACTACTGCGAGCAATATTATTGGCCGCAGCAAAACCAATATTAGTGTCCGATGCCATGATTTTTATTTCAGGGAAATAGTCAGCTAATGCTTCTACGCTTCCGTCATGTGACGCATTATCATAGACGATTATCTCAAAGCTAGAAGTCGGCTTAGAATCATATATTGACTGTATACAGCTACGGGTAAGCTCCTTGGTATTATAGCTTACGATAATAATAGATAGATCTTTTGCAATCTCAGTTGCTGGTTTCATGTGTTATTTCCCTGATTGCGGCCAACTGGCTTTCCATGGCTGGGGATCTATTAAGCCCAATTTTCCGGCTAGCCAACCGTATTGGTATTCGGTTACGGGGGTGTTGTCGGTAATAATTTTTGTCTCGCGTGGCAATGATGACACTACCTGCGAGAATTCAACCATGTCGATATCTAACATTTTGTTAAACGTCTCTAGCTCAGCGGGACTGTTGCCAAACACTAGCTCTGAGCCATTTTTCATATTGGCCAGACGTGTAAGGGTAGGGCCTCGATCAAGCACGAATGGGGAGTCACTAGCAGCGACAAAATATTTGTAAGAACTGGTAACAGAAAATACCTCGTTGGCTGTCCTAAAAGCATCTGGCGAGCCAGTTGTATTGAAGTAGAAAACACCGCGCTTGTTTAGACGGCTCTGAGCCAGTTCCAACATCTCCTTTGAAAGCACATGTGTCACCGAGTTGCGAAAGTGATAAGAGCTGTTCATTACGATGAGATCGAAGCGTTGGTCAGGGTTTCTCTTAAGCCAGCGACGGCCATCATCGACGTGGTAGTTGACCTTGTTATTATCCAGTATTGCCGATACTTCAGGTCTGCCACTTGCCATCTTCATGTAATCTGGGTTTATTTCAACTATCTCTATCTGCTCTACTCCAGGGAGCCAAGCAATAACGTTCGCCCAAGAGCCAGTGCTAAAGCCGATTATGAGCACGCGTTTTGGCGCTGTATGGAAGCCGGCGATACGATAGGCTCGATCGATTTCGTTAGAATTTCGCGCGAGGCTGGTATTTAGGCGGCCGTCGTATTTACCAAAGCCGAATACTAGGTCGCCAGTATCATTTGCCTCAATATTGATTACGCCATATTGGCTTTCAAAATTATCTTTGAATTGTTTATTAGGGTATTCAGCGTGCTTGCGGCCAACATCGATTAGTCGATACCAAAGTTTGTCGTCAGGCAGATTACTGAAGATAATGGCAGCTATTAGCGCTGGAACAGTCGAAAACTTTAGAATCACTAATTTTCTATCACTACACATTAGTGCCAGCAATGCGGTCGCCAATGTGACAAGACTGACCACAAGAAATGACTGTGTCGTGGTGAATACGCGCAGTAGTACAAAGGTCGTAACTAGAGGTCCTAGTGTGGCACCCAAGATGTTGCCGAAATATACATAGGAGACAGAAGCAGCGACTTTATCGCTCTGATTAGATCCCAAGTGGTGAGCAATCGGAAAAACTACACTTTTAAGCATAGCGGTCACAAAAATAAGTAGCGAATACAGCCCAATATTCAGCATTCGATCCTCAAAGTTGATTAAGCGCAGTGACGCGAAATCTACTAAGGCGGCCAGAATCAGTACTACGGCTGAGACCGCATATAAATCTCGATGGGGGACCTCACACATACGCTTGCCGATATAAGACCCAGCTGCGATGCCTGCTAAAAAAAGAATCAGTACATAAGAGAACGCTTGTGGCACAGTGTGAACAGAAAATGATACCACTCTAATCCAGAGGACTTCGATGCTCAGACTAGAAAAGCCGACAAACAGTGATAACCAAAATGGGATGTAATAGCGTAGTTTTTTCATACTATCTCAGCTCTATAAATAAATAGGTAAGCGAGGGCCGCAACCGCCATATTTGTTATCGCCGCGATGATTAACGTTTCACTATAGGAAAAAAAATTAAGAAAAATGAAACCACCGAAAAAGCATCCTAGGGCTGCGCCACAGGTATTTGCGAAATAGAGACTTCCTATCGATGTGCCGACGTTGCGAGATTGCTTATAGAGATGAGATACCAGTACCGGCAAGGTGGCACCCATTAGTAAAGTAGGGAACAGCAGCAGCAGAAAATTTACAGTGCCTATAACGAACAACGGATACTCGAAAAAAGATTCAGCCACAAAGCGAATTACATCATAGCTGGCGAAACCAAAGAGACCAATTCCCACCTCTACAAAGACGAAAAATAACAGCTGGTCATTCGGATATTTTTCAGCAAACTGACCGCCAACAAGTGCACCTAAACCCAGGCCTAGCATAAACGTCGATACGATAATGGCAGTTGACTGCAGGTCGACTCCGAAGGCAGTAAACAGTAGCTTTTGCCAAATAACCTGATAAACCAGGGCGGTCGATCCGGATAGAAAAAATAACATTAATAAAACCTGATCTTGCTTAATGCTCGTTTTTAGTAACGATTGCATACGCTTTTTCCTTGAATACTATGGAGGCAGGTGTCCATGAGCCAAACTCAGCGACTGGATAGTAGCTGCTACTAACAGTACTAAAGCAACTGGCGTGCCAAGTGTTGAGTAAAGGTGACGAAGCTAGCAATGACGGGGCTTGAGGCCGATTATCTGAAATCTGATCACGTGCAAATCAAGCCCATCAAGGCTAGCTAGCGCATATAGCAACACAGCAGTTGCAATTTGCATCTAGCGATTCGCAATCTGCGCGCAGCGATATGGCTGAGGATAGGCTCCAAGATTGTTAATTATCAACACGCAAGAGAGCGATAAAGGCTAAAGAACACTTTTCGAAAATTAACAAAATATGGCAATAATAGAGATGCTATTAAATTTAAAGCCAAAAAACTTTGCCAAGTCATACTTAAGTGCGGTTAATCTTTCCTAGTGTGTTAGGCAAACTCTGGGGGGCACTTTACTAACAACTTTGGCATAAGTTTAGCCAGTGCGAGCAAATTTTTCGCTTGGCCTAAGGAGAGCCAGTGCAGCGATCCGAGTGGTGCCTTATTCGATACATCGTCCAGCGCCGGACTGGTATTTTGGAGGCAGAGTAAAAACTAATTTAAAAAATTAGCGGCTATTTAGAGTTTTTACCATGCCCTCACGTTTCATAATAGAGCTATCAAACGTATTTAAATAATGGCTAGTCTAGCCATCGTCTTACGCGCTAGCAGCAGCTTTTTCAGAGCTGGGTATGTTCGCTGCAGCGAGTAATAACAGCCCGGCGAAAATGCCTAAATTTTTCACAAAGTTTTGTGTTTCACGCTCAGCGTTTACCCCTTCATATATATTCCAAAAATCATGTAGGTTTACATTAATAATTAAAGTCATCGCCGCTAGACCAAGCGCGCAGATCACTACTTGCTTATTGATTAATAGGAAAACACTTGCACCAATTTGAATGATTCCAGCCAATAATAGTAACGCGGGCACCATCGTCATGCCGTGGCTTTCCATTAATGTGACATGCATATCCCACTGTACAAATTTCATGATGCCGGGTAGAAGAAAATAGAGGGCGAGTAGGCTACGGCCAGTATGGGTTAATGCTGATTTCATGGTGAGTCCTTTAGTTTTTATTTAGGGAATTTTTAGTTCTATGTTTATTGTTGCGCCATCTAATGTAGGCAGTTCCGTTGGTGTGTCGCCCATTAATATAATGGGTGCGCCA
>TARA_B110000902_G_scaffold95324_1_pt1 | contig 10097 bp, 12 predicted proteins | sample TARA_B110000902 | Tara Oceans TARA_B110000902 (sample SAMEA4398009) | marine metagenome | biome: Polar Biome; feature: [SRF] surface water layer (ENVO:00010504); material: water (ENVO:00002006), including particulate matter (ENVO:01000060) such as... | depth 5 m | reverse complement strand
TTATTGGACATAAGAAAACTGGGAAATAAACAATAGTATATTTTGGGCTCCTACGATGATGAATGTTCAAATCTGTAGGCTTGAAAAGTATGCAAATGCTACAATTCGTAAGCAAAATGACAAGGACGCCAACAATGCTCGAGCTAACACTACAGTTTTTAGCTATTACCTTATTTCTAGAAGTAACTCCTGGACCCGGGGTTCTTTTTGTCTTATACCAATCAGCGTTTAGTTTTCGTAATGCGCTTGCAGGCATTTTGGGGTTACTGACATCTAATATTATTTGGATTAGCTTGGTCGCTACAGGCTTAGGATTAGTGCTAACTCAAACCCCGGTTATATTTAATGGCTTACGTTATATAGGTGCAGCTTACTTAGTTTACTTGGGTTATAAGATTATTCGCTACGGTATTGGCAAGCCCCACGCTGATGAAAATACCCAAGTAGGGAATTACAAAAGTAACGGATCAAGCTATAGGCGAGGCATGTTTACCTCATTATCAAACCCTAAAGCGCTATTATTCTTTATGGCACTATTTCCTCAATTCACTAGGCCAGAATTCTTTATCCATGATATTTTTTATTTTGGAGCCATAAAAATGTTATGTTTAGCCGTAGTGATGACCAGTTATGCTCTGATGGGGCGTCGCGTATTTAATTATTTGGGAGAGTCTCCATGGACAAACACTATTTCCCGAGTCCTTGGTGGAGGTATTATTGTTGCGGCTATTGCGGTTGCAAGAGGATAGTATTGTCTTGAATTTCCATGCTTGAGCGAGTGTCCATGACCCTAGAGCAATAACCCTTTATACTAACCTTCTAATAGTTACCTTGGTGAAACACAATGTACTTCGACCAGTTATACGCTCCACTAAAAGATATGCAGGACTGGCAACAAATTGCGTTCTCTGCAGCACTTTGCGAACGCATATTTCCTCACTATGCTTTATTTGATAGTTTGTCAGAGGCTAATCATGTCCTGATTGCCAGAACAGCATTAGATCAAGTATGGAAGCAGTTATCCCTGCGCGGTAATATGAATGCCGACACCCAACTTACTAAGGTTGAGGCTATTGTTCACAATGAAGAAGATGAAAGCTTTGGAGCTGGGTTGGCATTTGATGCATTAGTGGCACTAATGGCCACTTTACACTGTGTGGATCATGCAAGTTATGAAGATGCCGCCAGTGTGGCTCACTTGTCACGTGAGAGTGTGGCGAAATTTGTTGAACTACACGCAGAAGATGAGCTTAGCGACGAACAACTTATTCGACACATATCAACCCATGAACTTATGGTTAAGGAACTGGCGTTTCAATCTGATGTGATGCAACTTCTGATCTCTCAAAATGTTGCTAAATCATCTCAGATTGACCAGCTTAAATTGATGGCAATGGCAGATGGTGTAAGTAACATAGGCATTAGTATGGATCATGGCTAATACCGCTTAAACTTGAAAAGATATAATGGGTATTTAAATCCATAACTGTTGTATATGTATTGGTCACGGATAGTAAAGGTAAGGGACGGCATTATGAAACTGGCCAAAGGCTTTGGTTACCTGCTTCAAGGCGCAAAACTACTTGCCCATCCAGATTTAAGAATCTTCGTTTTATTACCTTTATTCGTCAATATCATTATGTTTGCCATTGGTCTTGGCCTGCTCATTTTTTTTGTCGGCGGTTGGATGGATGATGTTGTAGGCTGGCTACCGCAGTGGATGAGTGGAATTACTAATTTATTGTGGTTTTTGTTTGCGATATTTTTTGGTATGGCTGTGTTTTTTAGCTTTAATATATTGGCAAATTTCATTGCAGCGCCTCTGAATGGTTTATTGTCAGAAAAAGTGCAACAACACTTAACGGGGGAAGGTTTAGGTCAAACGAATTTTGGAGCACTCTTGGCAAGTATTCCTCGTTCAGTAGGCAGAGAGCTCATTAAGTTGACCTATTATCTGCCAAGAGTACTACTGCTTTTAATATTCTCCTTTATCCCCATCGCTAACATCATCGTGCCTTGGCTTTGGTTATTTTTTGCTGCTTGGATGATGGCCATACAATATGTGGACTATCCGATGGATAATAACGGCACAAGCTTTAGAAAAATGAAAAAGGCAGTCAGTAATGAACGTTTTTTGCACCTAGGTTTTGGAGCTGGAGTATCAATTTTGTTAATGGTGCCTGTAGTCAACTTTTTTGCAATGCCAATCGCCGTTGCTGGCGCTACAGCTTTATACGTCAATGAGCATAAGGCATTACAACAAGCTCAAAATGACCTACCAATAATTCACCAATAATCCAACCCAAACACTAAATGCTGCCCAGTGGTTATTGATAAACGCCTTAAAGTAATGATCTTTTTTACGGCTACGGCCCAACTTGTGTTGATAGACAAACATGCCTGACATGACAGCCACACCGATATAAAAAGGGCTATTAAGCTGGTTGATAACCCCTATCACACACAAAATACCTACACATGCAGCTTGAAAAAGCCCAATAATTCGCAAATCCCATGTGCCAAAAAGGATTGCAGTGGATCGTAATCCGATTTTCAAGTCATCATCTCTATCTACCATGGCATAATAAGTGTCGTAGGCAATAGTCATACATACAGCTGCTGCAAACGCTAACCAAGCGGTTGAATCTGTGCCTTGTGTTTGGGCAGCAAACCCCATGGGAATAGCCATCGCAAAAGCGGCTCCCAAAACAGCCTGAGGCCAATGTGTATAACGTTTCATAAACGGATAAGCACTAGCCAACAAAAGCGCCAAAAGAGACAGTTTGACTGTATAACTATTGGTGAAAAGTACTAAAATAAAGGCGATTGAGCAGAGTCCAAAAAATAAGCCCAAGGCTTCTTTAGCGCTGATTTCACCTGTTGCAAGTGGTCTTTGGTTAGTGCGTTGAACATGAGCGTCTACTTTTCGATCTGCATAATCATTAATGACACAGCCGGCTGCCCTCATGACATAAACGCCCACCACAAAGATCACTAATACATCCAGTTTTGGTGTGCCTTTTGCCGCCAACCAAAGGCCCCATAAGGTGGGCCACAGCAGTAAATAAGTGCCTACTGGTCGGTCTAGCCGCATAAGGGTTTTAAATTGGGGCCAACGAAGAAATAACGCCATTAAAGTAAAGCTTCAACTTATATCAAAGACACCATGCTAACATATACGCTAATATTTTCGCTGTCCACAATCGTAACTAAGTTGCAATTATGCTAACAAAAACATATAAAATTTTATTTTTGTGCACAGGAAATACCTGTCGATCCCAAATGGCTCACGCTATGTCCAAGCAATGGGTCAAGCTACAAAAGCTTAATGTAGACATTAAGTCTCGTGGCATTCGTGCAAAATTTGGAGAGCCAACAACCAAAGAGGCACTTTTGGTGCTATCTAAAGCGCAAATCAACTGGCAAGGTACAAGCTCGCAGTTGCTCCTAGAAGATCTAGACTGGGCAGATCTAGTTTTGGGAATGACCCAAGAGCACCTAGATGTAGCCATAGAGCTAGGCGCTGGATTACGTCAAGACTATGCTCCCCTATACCAACTACTGGCGTATCAGGATGAGCTAGTAGATCCCTTAAACTGCGGCCTTGCACGTTATCAAGAGCTGTATGATAAGTTACAAGTCTTATTACCTAAACGTCTTGGGGCAATATAGAGGCCATGGGAGGCATAAAAACTTCCGTGACCAACACTCCTTTACTATCCAGGTAGAAAACGGATCGGCGTGCCCAATGCTTTTGTTGGTTGTGGGTTTGTTTTAGAACGGTGACTTCAAGATCGCCACGACTCATATTGGAATGTTTAAATAATACTTCACCAAGAGGCTTAGTACCGATGCTTTTCAACAATCTCAAACGACCTTTTAGGGTGCTGTGAGGTATAATGCTGCGAGCACACACCCAAACTTGTTCATGGCATAGTAGTTCCACTTCACGAATAATGGCTTTTTGACGTGGTTTTAGGTTTAGCGCTTGAGCTTCTGATGGGCTTGGAATGCCCCACTCATTACTCACCACGCGAACTGAAAAGTGACCATTGCTTGCACGTATAAGCCTTTGTGTTAAAGAACCTTTGTCCTGTAGCCAAGCTTGCCAGTGGTGAGGTATCGTATGGTGCATTGCACGTTTATAGCTATGCCATGTGCAAGGGTAAGGCGTTTGGGAATGAACTAGAGAAATAGGCACAAGAAGCTCATTAATTAGGCGTAATAGAAAGGGGACATTGTATCAATAAGTTTAACTCTAAGACACTCTCGGTAGCACATCAAGAGGTTATCCATACTATTCAAGTATGGCTAGAGAAAACAGTAGTAGGGCTAAATCTATGCCCATTTGCCCATACTGTGGTGGCTAAAGAGCAAGTGCATTTTGCTGTTTGTGATGAATCTAGTGATATAAAGCTAAAGCAGTTTTATGTTTCACAGATGAGTTTGTTACTTGATGCCGATGAGAATGATATTGCCACTAGCCTGCTTATTTTCCCCAAAGGTCTGGAAGTCTTTGATGATTACCTTGATGTGCTGGATTGGTTTCAACAACTATTGGAACAGGCCGATCTTACTCACCATGTGCAGCTTGCATCATTCCATCCTCAGTACCAATTTGAAGGAGTGGCGTTTGATGATTTGAGTCATTTCACTAATCGAGCGCCGTATCCAGTAATTCACCTTCTGCGTCAAACTCAAGTCACTAAAGCATTAGAACAGATAACAGACCCTCATAAAATTTACGAAGACAATATTGAAACACTCAATCAGCTTGGCCGAGAAAAGGTCGAATCACTTTGTCCATGGGGCAAATAGGAACAGCTTTATGACATTACATATTTTGGCGATCGGCGGCACTATCGATAAAGTGTATTTTGATGCTTTGAGTGATTATAAAATTGGGCCCCCTGCTGCCACTGAAATATTGCAGCGGGTGAAAGTAAATTTTGACTATGATGTGAGCCAACTGATTTCTAAAGATAGCTTGGAGATGACTGATAGCGATCGTGAAGAAATTCTTAATGCTGTGCAGTCGCATCCTGCTAATCAGGTGATTATTACCCATGGAACAGACACTATGGTGGACACCGGGCAAGTTTTAAAACAAGTATCTGGCAAGACTATTGTCATCATGGGAGCCATGCAACCTGCTATTATGAAGTCGACAGATGCTGATTTTAATCTTGGCGTAGCGGTAGCTGCAGTACAGGCGCTCCCAGAAGGGGTGTACCTGTGCATGAATGGAAGAATCTATAATGTTGACAAGGTTTCGAAAAACCGCGCTCAGGCGCAGTTTCAGGACCTATAAGCGCAAGCTTAATTGGTAATTAACAGCTCATTGAGAGAATAATGTTCATCTAGCCACTGGCCAATCACATTATTACCACACAGATGGTGGGCGTAGTGCATATGCAAACAACGTATCTGCTCCCAGTCACGTAATCCACCAATACCATAAGTGCTAAGTAGCTGGTCATAACCTAAGCTGGTTAGCTGTGCAAGATCTTCAGGTGAACAGCTTTCTAAACGCTGTGCCACATATTCACGCTGATTCTCTTGATAGGCGGCCATCCAGACTGGATCATCTTGCAAGCGCTGTTCTAGCAGCTTTACAGTGCCGATCATTTCTATCTGACTAATAGCCTTATGCAGGTCTCTAGAAGATAACCAATATAAGGTCGGAAATGGTTTGTCATCCACCAAAGGACGCATTTTAAGCACTAATGGCACGCCACTAGGCGAGCTAGCAGCAATGCCCTTTAAGCCCCTTGGACTTCGGCCTAACTGCTGTTGGATGACGCCAAGTTTAGCATCAAGTTCTTTGTTATCTTCAAGTGCGCAGCGCGATGAAGCTATTTGTGTCACGTTGCTACGCTCCTAAAAGTAACATCAGTAGATGATGTTTTAATGGCCTAAGATTTGGCTTAAAAATAACTTAGTACGATCGTGTTGTGGGTTATCAAAGAATTCATGCGGTTTGTTCGACTCGATGATTTCACCTTCGTCCATGAAAATAACACGGTCTGCTACTTTCTTAGCGAAGCCCATCTCGTGGGTTACACATAACATGGTGATACCTTCTTCAGCCAAAGACACCATAGTGTCTAACACTTCTTTGATCATTTCAGGGTCAAGCGCCGATGTAGGCTCGTCAAACAACATAATGTTTGGACGCATACACAAAGAACGAGCAATCGCCACACGTTGCTGCTGGCCACCTGAAAGTTGACCAGGGTATTTGTTTGCTTGCTCAGGAATCTTAACCCGCTCAAGAAACTCCATTGCAGTAGCTTCAGCTTCAGCCTTTGGCGTATTACGCACCCAGATTGGAGCCAAGGTGCAGTTTTCCAATACAGTTAGATGAGGGAACAAGTTAAAGTGTTGGAATACCATGCCCACTTCGCGGCGCACAGCATCAATATTTTTCAGATCATTAGTAAGCTCTGTGCCATCTACGATGATGTCACCTTGCTGGTGTTCTTCCAACCGGTTGATGCAGCGAATCATGGTAGATTTGCCGGAACCAGAAGGGCCACAGATAACAATCTTTTCACCTCTAGAGACTTCAAGGTTAATGTTTTTAAGAACGTGGAAATCGCCGTACCATTTGTTCATGTTACGAATTTCAATACACAGATCGTTGGTTGAATTACTTTGTGCTTCTGACATGTTGAGAAACCCTTAAAATTAGTTGTTATCGCTTATGGCCGGTATTTAGCTTGTTCTCTAAGTACAGAGAATAGCGAGACATACCAAAACACGAGATAAAGAAGAAAATGGCGACAAATAGGTAAACTTCAGTAGACAAGCCTAACCAGGCCGAGTCGGCGACAGACGCGCGACCAATACCCAGAGGGTCTAACAAACCTATGACAATTACTAATGTACTGTCTTTATATAGGCCAATGAAGGTGTTAACGATACCTGGAATAGATACCTTTAACGCTTGCGGCAAAATAATGAAGCGCATGGATTGGCCGTAGTTTAACCCTAGAGACTCTGCAGCTTCTAGCTGGCCTTTAGGTAGTGCTTGTAAACCACCACGAATCACTTCTGCCATATAAGCTGAAGCAAACAAACTAACCATAATTAAAACACGCAACAATAGATCAAAGGTGCTGCCAGGAGGTAAGAAATAGCTGAGCATCGTTGAAGCTACAAACAATAAGGTAATTAAGGGCACGCCTCGAATAAATTCGATAAACCCAATGCAGAAATACTTAATTATAGGCAGGTTTGATTGACGGCCTAAGGCTAGCAAAATGCCCAAAGGTAGTGAACATACTATACCTGTCACACCAATGGTTAAGGTGAGCATCAAGCCACCAAACAAATGGGTGCTAACCGGCTCTAGACCAACATAAAAATCCAGACCAAAATTAAAACTTTTTACTCCTGGGAGATCCCATTCTATGGGGCTAACCGGAATTCCAGAAGACTGGGCTGCTTCATTTGAAACGAAATAAACAATCAAAGGCAATAAAACGATGACCGTAAAGTTAATTATTGTCACTATGTAAGACTTACCCGTTGCGTCCTGCACTTTTTGCGCATGACGTCTAAACCACCATGCGAAGGCAATACCATCTGCAATAAAGACACCCACTATCCATAATGAAGAAACAAAGCCACCAAGCAGCAACCAAGCCGCAATGAGTGGGTAAGCTAAAGCAAACCAAAGCATATATTTACGAGCAGGAATCTTATCCCATAGTACCGCAGCACTAGCAACAACCAAAAGGATCGCTGTTAGATTTACACGCCAGCGCAGCTCTGCAGGATAGAATCCATATACAAATAGGTTAAAGCGTTCGCCAATAAAGGCTAAGCAGGCGCCATCAGGGGCACAGTCTTTGCGAGATGTGCCAACAAACGTAGCATCAAGAAACAGCCAGTTGATAGCTGGAGGTATGGCTAAGTATAGAAGGTAAATCGCCAGTAGGGTAATAACCGAATTAGATAGCGATGAAAAAAGATTCATCTTCAACCAGTAGGCTATACCTGTGGTACCTTTTGGTGGTGGCAGGCTTGGGTGCGTGCCTGGTACGTAAGTTTGTTTAGTCATTGTCATGATCTTCCTTATCGCTCCACTAGCTGTATGCGGTCGTTATACCAGTTCATTACCGAAGAAATGAGCAATGACATGGCCAAATAAATAGCCATTACAATGAGCATACATTCCATCTCACGACCTGTCTGGTTAAGGGAAATGCCTCCTATGGTAGCAACGACATCCATGTAACCAATGGCTAACGCTAAAGATGAGTTCTTAGCTAGATTCAAGTATTGGCTAGTTAGGGGTGGAATAATTACCCGCAGTGCTTGGGGAATCACCACGAGCTTTAAAATAAAGCTATTAGATAAACCAAGGGCTTGGGCAGCTTCAGTTTGCCCGTGACTAATAGCAATAATACCGGCACGCACTATCTCACCGATAAAGGCTGCAGTATATAAAGACAATGCTAACCAAAGGGCAATAAACTCAGGGCGAAGAACGATACCACCCTTAAAGTTAAAGCCTTTAAGTGCTGGCACATCCCAAACGATAGGGCTGCCTATAAGGAAATAAACAGCCATTGGTAATAATACGATAGCGCCAATGCTAATCATACCTACAGGATAAATCTTACCAGTAGCGTCTTGGATTTTTTTAGCATAGCGCTTGAACCACAACGAAAAAGCCAAACCACCCACCAGAAAAGCGGCCACTACCCAAAATAAACTTTCAAACTCAGGGCTTGGCATCTGCAAGCCACGGTTGTTAAGAAAGAAGGTGTCATTGAGGTTGTAGGAAGACTTAGGGCGGGGCAAAGCGTTTAAAATCACGCCGTAGAGCAACAAAATATGCAGTAAAACCGGTACATTACGTATGTATTCGATATAAACGTAGGCAATTTTTTGTGTTAACCAGTTGCTAGATAGACGCATAATACCTAGGAGAAATCCAAGGATAGTGGCCAGAAAAATGCCAGCAACTGCAACGAGTAAGGTGTTAATAAGACCCACAATCATAGCTTCAAAGTGGCTAGAGGTGGAACTGTATTCAATTAAGGTTTGGTTAATGTCATAACTGGCATTTTGCCAGAGAAAACCAAAGTTAATGTCTTTGCCAATTGCAGCTAAGTTTGTGACTGCGTTATTAATAATGTAGGCAAAGAATGAAATGATGAGCGCAGCAGCAATGATCTGAATGATGACTGAGCGAGTCTCTTTGTCGTACCAAGCGCGTAACAAAGGGTTGGTAGTAGGTGTACTCATAGTGTGAACCGTGTTGTGTAGATATCAGCAGCTAATGCAAAACTAAGATTAGCGTTTGATTGTTAATGAGTGATGTAGCAATCACAAATTATTAAGTTCCAGATATGAACTGGGGCGCCGAAGCACCCCAGTTTAACCTTGCTAATTCGTATTAATTAACGAATTGGAGCAGCGTAAAGTACACCGCCTTTATTCCACAAGTTGTTTAGACCACGTCCAATTTCTAGAGGAGTATTTGGTCCAACGTTACGCTCGTAGATTTCACCGTAGTTACCTACAGCTGCGATTGCTTGAGCAGCCCACTTAGGACCTAGACCTAGCATTTCGCCCATAGTACCTTCAGAACCAACCAAACGGTTGATACCAGGGTTGTTGCCAACGTTTGAAGCAAGGTTCATAGCGTTAGCTTGAGTGATACCCATTTCTTCAGCGTTGATCAAAGCGTTAACAACCCACTTGCCAATGTCAGCCCACTGGTCGTCGCCATGACGCACAGCGCCACCTAGTGGCTCTTTAGAGATGATTTCTGGCAACACAAGGTGTTGAGTTGGATCTTCGAACTTAGCACGAGTAGACGCTAGACCAGAAGCGTCAGTTGTGTAAACGTCACAACGGCCAGCTACGTAGTTAGTAAAGCCTTCTTCGTTAGTTTCGATTGCAACTGGCTCGTAAGACATACCGTTAGTACGGAAGTAGTCAGCCAAGTTCAATTCAGTAGTAGTACCAGTTTGGATACATACAGAAGCACCGTCTAGCTCTAGAGCAGAACTTACGCCTAGTGCAGCAGGAACCATGAAGCCCTGACCATCGTAGAAGTTAACTGGCAAGAAGCTTAG
>TARA_B110000902_G_scaffold233116_1_pt1 | contig 10123 bp, 8 predicted proteins | sample TARA_B110000902 | Tara Oceans TARA_B110000902 (sample SAMEA4398009) | marine metagenome | biome: Polar Biome; feature: [SRF] surface water layer (ENVO:00010504); material: water (ENVO:00002006), including particulate matter (ENVO:01000060) such as... | depth 5 m | reverse complement strand
TCCGTAGAAGTTTGAATTCCTTTATCTGTTCTTTTAAACCAAGCCATTTTAGGTGTTTGTTTTAATTTATTACTTCAAAATATGAATCGCAAATGTAGAATATTTTTTCTAATTTTAGTTTCTTCTTCAAGTGATTATTAACCGATACTATTTATTGAAAAAAAAAAGCATTTTGAAAAAATTCAAAATGCTTTTAAAATGTTAAAATTGAAATACTATAAAGTATCTACATTATTTAAGTCTTGAAATGCTTGTTTTAAACGGTTTATGAAGGTAACCTCTCCTTCACGGAACCATTTTCTTGGATCATAATATTTTTTATTTGGTTGCTCTGCACCATCAGGATTTCCAATTTGAGTAGCTAAATAGGCCGCTTTACCTTGCATGTAATCTCTAACACCTTCTGTAAAAGCAAATTGCATATCGGTATCAATATTCATTTTAATAACTCCGTAACCAATAGATTCTCTAATTTCCTCAACAGAAGAACCAGACCCACCGTGAAATACAAAATCAATATGATTGTGTGGTAAATTATATTTCTTTGAAATATATTCTTGAGAATTCTTTAAAATTTTTGGAGTTAGTTTTACGTTTCCTGGTTTGTAAACACCATGGACGTTACCAAAAGCTGCTGCTATAGTGAATTGAGGAGAAACTTTTAACAACTCTTCATAAGCATATGCAACCTCCTCTGGTTGTGTATACAATTTAGAAACATCTACATCAGAATTATCTACACCATCTTCTTCACCACCTGTAATTCCTAATTCAATCTCTAAAGTCATACCCATTTTACTCATTCTGGCTAGGTATGTTTTACATATTTCAATATTTTCTTCTATCGGTTCTTCAGATAAATCTATCATATGAGAGCTATACAAGGGCTTTCCTGTTTCTTTAAAATGCTTTTCAGAAGCATCTAACAAACCATCTATCCAAGGCAATAACTTCTTTGAGCAGTGATCTGTATGCAAAATTACAGGTACTCCATAAGCCAATGCTAACTCATGCACATGTTTTGCTCCTGCAATACCACCGGCAATTGCAGATTTTTCGCCAACATTAGACAAACCTTTACCTGCGTTAAATTGAGCTCCACCATTTGAAAACTGAATAATAACTGGCGCATTCAAGTCTCTTGCAGTTTCTAAAACACCGTTTATAGTACTAGAACCAATAACATTTACAGCTGGTAATGCAAATCCTTTTTCTTTGGCAAGTTTAAAAATGTCTTGCACTTCTTTTCCTGTTGCAACTCCAGGCTTTATGTTGTGACTCATAATATTATATTTTTATTTATTAATTCCTAATTTGTTCAAAAATACTAAAAATAGGCGCTTTGTGGTTTGAAGAAAGCAGAAAATAACGAAAACGTTATAGACTTTTAGCCAATTTCACTAAAAAGGATAGTTGATTCCTATGTTATAAACTGCACTTGAGAAATTATAGTTTTTAAACCATTTATCCGCCTCTAAATAAGGTTCGTAAGTTTTAAAACCAATATCAAATCTTAGAACAAAAAAGTTTAAATCATATCTTATTCCTACTCCAGAGCCAATTGCCATATCTTTTAGTGAAGACAAACTATTAAATTTAGCATCTTCATCTACAAACTCAGAACCTGAAATATCCCAAATATTACCTGCATCTATAAACAGAGCGCCTTTTAAACTGCGAACTAAGTTGAAACGATATTCTGCACTGGTTAAAAACTTAAAACTACCAATATTAAATTCTAAACCACTGTTTCTGCTCCCTGGACCTAGCTCATACGTTTGCCATGCTCTAATGTCATTAGAACCACCTGCAAAATAACTTCTTGTAAAAGGGATATCTGAATTGTCATAAGTTAAAATTGCTCCTAAAAAAGTTCTAATTCCGAAAACTGAATTTGAACCTACGTCCCAAAAACGTTTGTACTCTAAATCTGTTTTAAAATATTGCGCTAACGGAATTTTAAAAAGTGTCTTTTTATCATTTGCATTATAGTTGTCCGAAAACAGGCCTAAAATATTTCCAGAATTAGAAACTCTTGCTTTAAAAAATGAAAAATTATTATCTTTAAAATCTATTTGACTGTTGTGTGTATAAGAATAGGCTAAAGTAGGAATTAAAAAATCTGAAGTAACAATATTATATCTATTCTGAATATTTAAAACAGTGTTATAATCATTGGAATTTGTAGCTTTAAAACTAGCGTCATTGGCTACTTTTCTTATAAAACCAATTGCTTCCGATACTTGATTATCTAAATTACTTGAAAGCGGAAAATTTGGATTTGTTGTGATATTATTAACTTGGTCGTACACTTTAGCCACCGCATTTAAATTAGAAAATTCAGAACTGTAGATATTAAAAAAACGATTTGTATTTAAGTTCTGGATATATTGCGTGTTAAAGATTTCTAATTGAATGGTTTTCTTCCTGTTGTATTGCCATTTATAATCTGATAGAAATGTAAACGTTTGCCTATCTAAACCTATATTTTTCTGAAAACTAGAGCCCAAAGAAAAAAGTGTTCTTGGAGACATTCTTTTTGGAACTAATTTACTCAAACCAAAGGGTGCTAATAGTCTAGGAATTTCCAAAGAGGCATCTGCACCAATTTCCCAACCAGGACCATTACTCGCATCAAAATAAGACCCTAAAAAAGAAACCTTAAACAATTCTGCACCTCTCAATGCATTTCTATTGGTTAAAGAAAATTTTGCAGAAGAACCTATATTTCTTATATTAGAGTGGGTTAATTCTGTTTCAAAACCAAGTGTATACTTTTCTTTTGGTGCTAAAAGCAAATCCATTCTTAACGCGTCATCTGAGCCATTTATTGCAGTAAACACAATGTTTGTAGATTTAAAATTTTGAAGTGATTTTAAATGATTTCTTGTCAAATTCCTGAGCGTATCTTTGTACACATCTCCAGAATTAAAAAAGATAGATTGTGCTAAATACTTGGGATTATATTTTAGTTTTTTGTGTGCTAAGAAATTGATTCCTTTATACCGAACAGTATCGTTATAAACTTCACCCTTTTTTATATAAGAGTAGTCTGTAACAACGTTGATTTCTTTAATTTTATGAATTTTATAATCTTGCTTTACATAATCGCCACTATTGCCCTCTTTAAAACGATCTTTAGCAATTAAAAATTCAACATTTGTTTTATAATTTAAACTCGTAGAATCTACATAAAAACCCAAAGCTGCTTCAGAAAAATGGTAAATTCCGCTATTTCTAAAAAGTTTAACTACGTTGCTTGCTTCCTTTCTAAACGTGTTATCATTATACCGATTACCACTTTTCAACAAAGAGCGCCTGCCAGAAACTTTATAAATGGAATCTAATACTTCAGATTCTATTTTTAACTTTATGGTATCTAAAATAGTTGGTATTCCTTTATGAATGCGATATTCTACGATCGCCTTTTTATGAACAGAATCTCTAATAATTTTTGAACTAACTTTAGAATCAAAGTACCCCTGAGTTTTATAATAAGACCATAAATTATCTGAAGTTCTTTTTACTTTATTTTTACTAACAATTACAGGAGCATCATAACTTAAGAACCATTTATTTAATTTAATAAATGACTTTGCATATGCAATACTCTGTTTTTCTGAAAAAATATTTTTTATAAATTTATATTTCTTCGGATATTTCTCTCCCCATTTTAATGATGTTTTTGGATGCTCATAGCTACCCAAATTGTAAAAATATAAGCCAATTGGTGCTCCTAAAAACGTAGCATTTGGCTTTTGAAGAATGTATTTTTCTAACGAAGTACTCTTATCTCTAACACTATCCACAAAAACATAATTTTGCGTAAGCATGTGTTCATTTTCAGCAACGCGTTTTGTAGAATTACAAGCAGCAAAAAATAAAATAAGTAAAAAGCAAAAAGAAAGTTTTTTCATTACTTTAGCAGTACATTTAAGATCAAAAATAGTATTTTTCAACGGTTTATTTCCAATTAGACACAATTAATGAGTATCTCAAAAAATCAACTAAAATTAATAACAAGTTTATCGCAAAAAAAGTATCGGCAAAAGCATCAATTATTTATTGCTGAAGGTATAAAAGTGGTGAATGAATTGCTAAATTCTTCTTTTGAAGTTGAAATACTTTTTTGCGCTGATGATTTTAAAACGGCCATTTCTGAAGATAAAATTACAAGAATTTCTGAGATCGAATTGAAAAAAATAAGCACTTTAAAATCGCCTAATAAAGTTTTAGGTATCTTTAAAATTCCTGAAGAAAAATTACTTGAAAACTCAGGTTTGATTCTTGCTTTAGATGCGATTAATGATCCGGGGAACCTAGGCACAATTATACGTTTGTGCGACTGGTTTGGAATTTCGCAATTAGTTTGCTCTAAAGATACTGTAGACTGTTATAATCAAAAGGTAGTGCAAGCCTCTATGGGTTCTTTGACTCGCATTTCTATTCATTATATAGATTTAGAAGACTACCTATCAGGAACTAATTTACCTACCTTTATTGCAGATATGGACGGTGACAATGTATACAAAACAGTGTTGCCTAAAGAAGGGATTTTAATCCTAGGAAATGAAGCCAATGGTGTTTCTAAAGAAGTTAAGAAACAGATTCAACGTAAAATATCAATTCCAAGGTTTGGGAAAACTCAAGAAACTGAAAGTTTAAATGTCGCCACGGCTGCTGCTATTTTAATTAGTGAGTTTAAACGCAATCTTTAGTTTCTAAGAAAAGGAAATATTTTAGAAATTTTATAAAATAAAAAACTTACTCAAAAGCGAAATTTAAAAATACACCACGCGTTCCTAAAAAATTAATAGGAGCAGTCCATCTACTCTTTGGGTCATCGTCATATTTGATTTCGTTATTTATCGCAAAAACGCCCCGAATTGATGGTGAAAACTTAAAGTAATACAGATAAAAATCTACACCCACTCCAACTTCATACATGAAATTGTGCGTTTTCATTCTAAATTCTCCTGATAGATTATCATCATTTTTTTCATTGCTAGAGAAATTATGATCATAAGAAACCCCAGCTAATAAATACGGACGCATATTTTTATATCTATCCGTACTAAATTTAAAAACCAAAGGAAGATGTAAATACGTAGAACCAACCTCTCTAATACTGTCTTGCGAACTGGTAGCAGTATTTAAATGATTGAATAAAATTTTTTTTATATTACTAACCAGACCTGGTTCTAGACGCAGGTTTAAGTTTTTATGCAACCGTAAATCTACAATTAAACCGACATTAAAACCTAGCGCTGATTCTACTGTAATACTTGCATTTGGAATAACACTTTCTCTTAAATTTAATTTAAAATCATTCTGATTAGCTCCCAAATAAAAACCATAATGAATAGGCTTTTTATCAAAGGTTGGTAAATATTCTACCCGTTCTTTTTGCGCAAAAAAAGCGGTAAAAGAAACTATAAAAAATCCAAAAGTTATGATTTTTTTATTCATAATTATTTACGCGCAGTATAAATTGTAGCAACTCCAAAGGTTACCGGTTTGTATTCTGTAGTAGTAAACCCATTTCTTTTTAAAATATTGTTGAATGTTTCTCCAAAAGGAAAAGAATTTGCAGATTCTGATAAATATGAATATGCAACTTTGTCTTTAGAAAACAATTTACCAACTACCGGTAAAAACAAGTTTGTATATAATTTATACCCTTGTTTAAAAGGAAATTTTACAGGATTTGAAGTTTCTAGAATAACCAGAACTCCTGTAGATTTTAAAACTCTAGCAATTTCTTTAATTCCTTTATTTAAATTTGCAAAGTTACGCACGCCAAAAGAAACTGTAATTGCATCAAAAGTATTGTCTTCAAAAGGCATTTCTTCAGAATCCCCCACAATCATTTCTATTTTATCAGAAAGATTTGCTTTGGCTATTTTTTGTTTACCTACAGCTAACATTCCTACAGAAATATCTAAGCCTACAATTCTATCTGGTTTTAGAACAGACATCATTAAAGCTAAATCACCAGTTCCGGTTGCAATATCCAAAATTTGCTTCGGATTATTTTTCCCTACAATTTCCACTACTTTTTTACGCCACTTTACGTCAATTCCTAAAGAAATAACCCGATTTAAACCATCGTAATTGCCAGAAATAGCATCAAACATTTTTGCTACCTGTTCTTTTTTTCCTAATTCTGAATCTTTATATGGTTTAATAATTTTCGACATATTTAAGCCCGACTTGATTCTTCTTAGCGAAGAAATTTGCAGCGTGAGCAACTGTTTTTTATTACTTTTTTCTATATAATTATTTACTTTTCATCTTCAAACTTTAGCTTTTTTATTTAAAAAAAGAAAGCATCAGGCAAAACAAAATGATTTCTATCCATTAATTGCAACCACTTCATTTATTTGATTTGGCAGCATTTCTTTTAATAAATTTTCTATTCCATTTTTTAAAGTTGCTGTAGAAGAAGGACATCCACTACATGCACCCTGTAAAATTACACTTACTACTTTATTTTCTTCATCATAAGAACGAAAAGCAATATTACCTCCATCACTAGCAACTGCAGGTTTAATATATTCGTCTAGAATATCTACAATTTGAGCGGCAATTCCTTCTAAAACTACTTTTGGCGCTTCTACTTTCGCTTCTGTAGCAGTAATTTCTTCTTTAGGCAGTTCTTTAATAATGGTTTTTCCCTCTGCTAAATATTCACTAATAAAAGTTCTTACTTCTCCGTAAACGTCATCCCAATCTACCATATCATATTTCGTAACAGAAATATAATTGTCAGAAATAAAAACTTCTTTTACAAACGGAAAATTAAAAATTGCTTGCGCTAAAGGTGATGACGTATTTGCTTCATCTATATTCTTAAACTCAACGTCTGTTTGTGTCAATGCTTTGTTCGTTCCAAACTTCATTACTGCTGGGTTTGGTGTTACTTCTGCATAGACCTCAATAGCTTCTTTTTTTGAAGTATTTTGTTCGTTTACAACTGCATTTCCATCATTTAAATAGACTTCTATTTGTTCTTTTACTTCTTCTTGAACATCTATCCATTCTAAAATATCAAAACGTTGAATCGCTATAAAATTTGCTGTAATAAACACCTTTTTTACAAATGGTAAATAAAATAATTCTTGTGCTAATGGAGAATTTTTAGCCTCATCTATATTGTTAAACTCGTAACTACCTCCATTAATTAAAACCGTATTACTGTTGTATTTAATTATGGTATTATTCGTAGTTTCTTGTATCGTGATTTTAGTTTCTGACATGTTTTAAAAATTGAATTGCAAAATTAAGGGAAAAAAGATAGATAAGATTATTTTATGGAGATAATACTTCAAGACTCCAGTAGATTTAATAATTTAAATATCAAATCGATTGGGATCTTGATTTTTAAGCATCTATATACTAAAGACTTATGGTAATTGTAGTTGTAAAAAACCTATTATCTATTAATAAGTTCGCTGAGTTTACATCAAAACCTGAATAAAAGTTATAGGGTGCGGTTCTATTACTATCACTGTAGGCAAAATCTAATTTAAAGTTTCCAAAATCATAACCTCCTCCAAAAGAATACCCTTCTAAATTATCTGAATCTAAAGCTAATTTATCTGGGCTTTGTTCAAACTTATAACCTCCTCTTACACTAAATCTTTCGAAGCGCCATTCTGAACCTACGTTAAATGAATGTGTATTTCTTAATTCGTTTTGAAAAAATTGATTTTCATTTGAAAAATTTGCATTGGATAAGTTTATATTTTTATACTTTTTATTTATATAATCAATACTAAATAAGCCTTTTTTACCAAAAATAAAAGCAGCACTTGCTGTTAATTTACTAGGTGTTTTTAATCTATAAATAAATCTTTGTGATGGAAAAAAATCTTCTCCATTTTCATCAACATTATTAGAATACGTAAAATCTAAATCTTCACTAACGATAATTTCAGTGTCTCCCATAAAACCATCATTCTCTAAAATATTAGATTCCTCTAGTAATTCTGAGAACAAAGTTGGTGTTTGGTAAGACAGCCCAAATCTAAAATTTTCATTCGCTTTGTATATAAAACCTGCGTTTAGAGAAATACCTCCTCCTGATGTAAAATTTTCTTGGTATAAATTTGCGTCTAAGGTATTTCCTTCTTCATCCCTGTTGAATTCAACCAAAGTGGAACGCTGGCTAAAGTTCAAATCGTAAAAATTTAAAGCAGCACCTAAATGTAATTTATCTTTATAAATTGAAGAAAAAGCAACATTCATTTCACTTATTTCACCTGTGTAGTTATTAAAAAAACGTTGTTCTTGAGCAACGTTGTAATCTATAGTTGGTGTATTATCATCTAACGGAAAATCTCTAAAAGTTGGAACTCCACTATTTCCTCTCGCTTCAAAACTATTTGTAAAATCTTTAGTTATGCTATAATTAAAACCAATTGCAAATTTACTCCAATCCGATGTATACGTATTCGTAAAAACTAAAACAGCACCTGCTTGAGATAAATTTAAAAATTGATCTTGGCTCTTTCTGGCAGTTCCGTAATAATTAGCTGTAATATCTGTACTTCTAGAATTAAACGAACCCGCAAAAGAACTATTATTATAAACCGATAAACCAGCAGGATTTATACTCATTACAGAGAGATCACCTCCCAATGCACCAAATGCACCACTCATAGAGGTAAATCGAGCTGTTCCGTTTGCGTCGTCTTGAGAAAATAAGAGAGCTAAATCTTGGTATCCCAAAGATTGAGAATAAGACGCTGATACTAGTGCGAGCAATGCCGCTACTGTTAAAAAAATTTTCATTTTAGTGCTTTTCTAATGATATAAAATCTTAATTATTCCTTCTTCTAGACGAAGATGAACCGCTGCTAGAACCACTTCTAGTTGAGCTACTTCTTGTTGAACTACTTCTTGAAGATGAATTTCTGCCCGAACTTCTTTGTGTTGAATTCGAATTTCTAGCGGGTGTACTTGTTCTTCTTGAAGTATTTGAAGAACTTCTATTTACATTATTTCTTCTTGTAGAAATAGCGTTTCCTCTTGTACTTGCAGCAGCATTTCTTCTCGTTGACGAGTTGCTTCTAATTGCTGAATTTTGTCTTGTACTACCAGAATTTCTAGAGGTGTTAGATGAAACTCTTCTCGTCGATGAAGAAATTCTTCTTGTTGGTTTTCCAACCGCTGAACTAAATCTTCTAGTTGAAGATGAATTTGGTTTAGTACTACTTGATCTTCTTCTTGATGTAGCAGACGAATATCTCGAATTTACATTATCTGACCTATAAAAGTTATTATATGCAGCTCTTCTGCCACTTCTTGAGTTATTATAATATCTATTATTATGGAATCTATTGAAACCATAAGGATTTACAAAAGCACCATAATAAGGATTGTAAAAGCCATTATTAAAGCCCCATCCATATGCATAGTTATTGTAGTATGGATTCCAAAAAGGATTGTATCCCCAATTATTAAACCCATTATTCCAACCCCATCTACCTCTAGATCCCCAATTATTAAAGCCGTTGTTATTCCATCCAAAATTATTAAAACCAGGTCCGAAATTATTCCAATAAGAATCGTTAATTAAATTTACATTTACGACAACATCATTATTCTCATTATTTCCCCAAGAAGGATTTGTATTATAATTTAAATCGTCTTCTACATATAAGCTATCCGGAGAATTGTAAGAATCTACCTCTGTAAAAATAGCTTCATCATTTAAATTATCAAGACGCTCAAGCTCGTTTGTAAAATAATTATTATCATAATTTTCGTATTCGCTAGCATCTACAACAATAACTTTATTTTTCGTTTGAAGCTCAGTGTCACTGTTATAAATTCCATCATTATTATTGTAAACACTCTGATAAGTACCACAAGAAATCAAAAATAAATTAGCGATACTCAATAAAATAAATTTGTTAATATTGCTCTTTTTATATGATAGTTTCATAAGACTTGCTTTTTAGTAAACATTAATATTGATGAAAGATTGTTAAGCAAAAAAATCTAAACTTTACTTGGTCTCTAAGCTTTTTGTAGTAATTTTGTATTCATTACTTTAAAATACGATAGATTCTTTTAACATATATTTCACTTTAAAGGTAACAATTTTTGTGCCAAA
>TARA_B110000902_G_scaffold240021_1_pt1 | contig 10129 bp, 22 predicted proteins | sample TARA_B110000902 | Tara Oceans TARA_B110000902 (sample SAMEA4398009) | marine metagenome | biome: Polar Biome; feature: [SRF] surface water layer (ENVO:00010504); material: water (ENVO:00002006), including particulate matter (ENVO:01000060) such as... | depth 5 m | reverse complement strand
TATGGTACTCAAATATTTCTTGAGAGGGGTGTTCGTATGAACATCCTTCTTGAAATGACAGGCAAATCTGCTCTTAACCAAGAGTGGAACAAGGAATGGAATACACTATTCGACAGGGCATTCAACAATGCCCAGTATGGAGAATAGTATGAGTTTAATAGGCAAGATGGTTTTACGTGATGCCCAGCAATGGGTAATCATAGGACAGCACTGGGGTAGATGTAAGTTATTTAACTTAGATACCAATACCCCAAAGATGACAAGCACCACTCTTACAAATGAAGAGTTGGTGTTCCTACCTATGCGCAGCAAGGGCTTTCACTGCGACGGTAACAACGCTGTTATATTCCTACCCGATGGTAGAGTAGTATTCAACGCTCGTTACAGGAATAGAGCACCCAAATCATTAGTTATGGCTAAGAAGTTTAGTTGGCAGATACATGAGTGCTGGAAAAGCATTACAAAAGGTAACGGTAGAGGCTACTGCGACGGGTTAGGCCTACTAACTAGATTATAACTAGACACCTTCGGGTGTCTAATATCATAGCTGAGACAGATAGGATTGAATATGAATTTATACAAGATAAGCCAATCAGTAAACAATGATTATAATACATACGACTCAGCTATTGTAGCTGCACCAGATGAGGATAAAGCAAGGGTGATGCACCCTAATGGACATAAATCAGACAGGCTAGATAGAAGACAACTAAGTAGTCACGTAGTAGGTACTTGGGTTAGACACTCAGGCGATGTTACAGTAGAACTCATTGGAGTTGCTGCTGATGGTACACAGCGTTCAGTCATATGCTCATCGTTTAATGCAGGGTAATTATGAGACTTAAACTATGCAATTACGCCCTATATTTACTGAGCGTAGCATCCATATATGTGTTGGTTGATTTGATGGTGAATATCATAATCATCATTTCACTAATGTAGGCACCTTCGGGTGTTTATGTACAATAACAAGACAGATAGGTATTGAATAATGAGTAAACTATTTAATAGTAAGTATCATCAAGAGTACTATAAAGACTGGGTTTACCTAGGAAATGATGGTGAGCATGACTACTATTTTCAAGGGTTACCTACAGAGGATAAAGCTTACCCAAGTACTTCTATAGTGTTTGGTGAGTCACCGAATGAGTATGTTAGTACTACGCACTCTGTCGAGGATATTCTTGATAATGAAAAATGCAATAAAATAGTACTTTTCGCTGTTTTAGCTCGTATTGATATTGAATTGCACTTGGTAGCATACATAAGAAGATATGCACTACTAAGAGGATATAACTTATGACCTATGATGAGATAGGTAGTAAATGGGTAGGTAGAAAAGAAAGTTATTTCGCTTACGAAATTAATTTTAACGAGAAACGAGCTAACGCTGTTGTTTGAATAAAAATGCATAAATAATGAATAACTATATGTTATACATAAAGATCATTTTATTTGATGATCCTTAACAAAAATGAAATGTTATAAATATATATTACATTTCATTAAAAACAATAATACACCTTCGGGTGTATTTTTTTGCCTGTAAAACAGGGGCTTGCGCCCTTGCTTCGCTGTCTTGGGTACTGGCCTATCGGCCATGTCCATTATGTTAACTAACAAGACAGGAAGCAAATTATGCAAACTTTAAAAGAACTAATAGCAATATTAATTGCAATTAATATAATTTTATTAGGAACTTATATTGGGCTTTACTTTATAGGTTTAGAAGGTGTGTGGTTGTTAATGTTTATAGTGATGTCAGCAATAACAGCACTAACAACATATCTAATCTTTTCTCCAATTAGGAGGATAGTTATTTATGATAATAATCAATAAGAAAGGACATGTAGCTTCACCTGATTACAAAGGTGTAACTATGGTAGTAACAGGAAAAACAACAGTACGTCAATTAGTTTACTTTTTAGGAGTTGAGTTAGCTTTAGCTAATTTTACGGAGATAGCTAAAGCAAGAAAAGAAATGGAGTCATTAACCAGCTTAATGACAACAACAACTCATTAAGGGTAAAGGATATAGTCATGCTAAAAAGATTACAGCAAGTTGTAATCGAAGATAGATATGCTCGTCGGAATATACGAGCAAATGTCTTCGCAGAACTAAATGCTGCAGAAGTCGTAGACATAAGAGCTATGGTAACTGCAGTTGATACTTATCTAAACAAAGGAGACTACTACAATAGTAAACAGTTCAGAGTAGATCATGTAAATAATACAATAGATACAGAAGATATTATTAAAGAACTGTTAGTTATTATGTTGTCTGTGAATGGTGAGCAAACCATACAAAGCGTAGCATCTAAGCTAGGTTCACTGTTTATGTTTGACGATGTGTTTGACAACATTAGAACAGCTAGTGAAATATTAGCTGTGTGTGCAATAGCTGATGATTTTATTGATATCATTCATGCTAAAAACAGTAGTTCAGGCAGCATACAAGTTAAGTCAAAATACATGTTTGATACTACTATGCAGCAATATATTAGTAACACTAAATACCTTCCACCTATGATTTGTTGTCCTCAACATCTTAAGACTAACCGAGACTCTGGATATATCACTCAAGATGATTCTGTAGTTTTAGGTAGTGGTAATGAGATGGGACAGAACCAAGACCTCAGTACGTTGAATAAAGTCAACGGTGTCAAAATGTCTTTGGATACTTATATCCTGGATAACTTTCGAGAAACATCACGTTTTAAGAAAGAGGCTCATGGCGTACAAATACTTCTTAGAGAAGAAAGCTTTGAACGTATGGTAAAAGCCTCTGAGGTGGTTTACAAAGAACTATTAGAGCAAGGCAACTTGTTCTATTTCTGCAACAAGTATGACAAACGTGGACGCATGTACTCGCAAGGTTATCACGTCAATATTCAATCAACAGAATATAAGAAAGCGCTGATAAATCTCAATAAACAAGTAGTAATTGAAGGAATATAATGTGAATCAATACACAGGATATGAGTACATTAAAATAGACATAGCCAATAACTTTGGCTTAGACAAACTGACGTTCGCAAACCGTATAAAATGGGTAGATGATAATAAAGCTGACCTCACTACATTGAGTGAGAAAGCAGATTCACCCATATTGTATGCTAAAGGTTTGAAAGCCCTTGAAGACGCTGAAGCAGGTGAGCCAACAGGCTTTATCATGTCACTTGATGCAACAGCATCAGGCACTCAGATACTTGCTTGCTTCATGGGCTGTCACATCACTGCAGCAAATGTAAACCTAATCAACACAGGTAATCGAGAGGATGTTTACCTGAAAATAGCAACAGAGATGTCATCTGAAGAAGAACAATTTACACGAAGTGAATTGAAAAACCCGATTATGACTACTTTCTACGGAAGTAAAAAGCAACCTGAACGCATATTTGGAAAAAACAGTTCAGCATTACTAAAATTCTATGAAGTATTAGATGAAGAATTACCGGGTGCTATGGAAGCTATGAAAGACATGCAATGTTTCTGGAATCCAGATACGTTAATGCACTCGTTCACTATGCCTGATGGTCACGTTGCTTGTATAAAAGTAATGGAAGCCATTGAGAAAAAGATTGAGATTGATGAGTTAGATCACAAGACTTTCACTCATAGAATATACATCAACAAACCAGCCAAAAAGGGACTTTCATTGGCAGCTAACATAACTCACGCAGTTGATGCTTATGTAGTTAGAGAAATGCAACGCAGAGCATATAGCCAAGGCTTTGAGATGCTTACTATTCATGATTCATTCTGGGCTTCACCTAATAATATGCAAATGGTACGTGAAAACTACGCCAATATATTAGCTGATATCAGTGATATGAATTTACTTCAATCAATCTTTACTGAACTAAACGGAAGTCCTATAGAACTTATTAGAAGTTCTCACGACTTGGGAGATAAGATAAGAGAAAGTGAGTACGCTCTTAGTTAAATGACTGGGTACTCCGTACCCTCTTTTCCCTTTATACGATAAGTAAATAGTACTTATCAGTAAACACAAACCGATATAGTAAATATCACAATAACAACCAAACAAACCATAGCTAGGCGGTATGCCTTCTATGGTTTTTTTTATGCCTAAAAAAGGATAATAATGACTATTAAAATCACTACCAGAAATGCAAAAGAGTATTTACTGGATGTCTTGAAAGCTGGATTAGTGCCTATGCTAACCTCTAGCCCAGGATTAGGAAAATCAAGTATTGCGGCTGAAATTGCCAAAGAAGCCAAGCTTAAACTAATAGACATTAGATTAGCACAGTGCGACCCAACTGACTTAAATGGCTTTCCTACTGTCAATGCAAAAACAAACAAATCATCTTATTTACCAATGGATACTTTTCCAATCGAAGGTGATCCATTACCTGAAGGTTATTCAGGTTGGTTACTGCTTTTTGATGAAATAACATCAGCAACCTTAGCTGTGCAAGGTGCCAGTTATAAAATTATACACGATAGAATGATCAACCAATTCAAACTGCATAGCAGTGTGGCTCTTATGGCTGCTGGTAACTTGACTACAGATAGAGCTGTAGTTAATCGTATAAGCACAGCTTTACAATCTCGTATGATTCACTTTGAAATGGAAGCAGACACATCTCATTGGTCTGAGTGGGCTGGCCAAACAGAAATAGATCACAGAGTACAAAGTTTTATTAACTTTAAACCCAACTCTCTACATATGTTTGATCCCGATCACAACGATAAGACATTTGCTTGTCCAAGAACATGGGAATTTGTCTCTAAAATAATTAAAGACTGGAGTGATGTAAACCATAAAAAGATACCTGTAATTGCTGGTGCAATAGGCGAAGGTATGGCAAGAGAATTCATTGCCTTTTGTGGAATATATCAATCATTACCCACTATACAAGAGTTTCTAAACAGCCCAGAAACAGTATCTATTAGCCCAGAACCAAGTATTAAATATGCTATTACTGGCTTACTGTCTAATCACATGAGTATAGACAATATTGATAAGCTTATGATAGCTGTTATGCGTTTACCAATTGAATTCCAAATCATATGTTTAAGACCTGTTCTTAAACGTATTAAAGGCATTCAAAACAATACAAATATAAGGAAGTGGATTGCTATTAATGCACAAGACTTAGTATGAGTGACTTAGAAAAGGCATTCAGCAAAGCTAAGATAGGCATCATGTCTCAACACAATAGTAGCTTTATTGGTTACATTTTGTTTAGCCTCCACCACTCATGGGATAACACTATTCCCACTGCTTGTACTAATGGTAAATACTTAAAAATCAATACAGACTTTTTTATGAGTCTAAGTGAGCCAGAACGTATATTTTTGCTTGCTCATGAGAGTTGGCATGTAGCGTTCTCTCATATTGTTCGAAAAGGTGAAAGAGACCATCTTAGATGGAATAAAGCTGGTGATTACGTTATCAACATCATGTTACGTGATGCTGGTTACGCAATGATCTTAGGTGGATTGATTGATAATAAATACAGAGACTGGTCAACAGCTCAAGTATATGACGATTTACCTGATTCTTCAGATGATGATGAATTTGATTCAGATATAGGTGAACCAGAAGATACTGAAGAGTTTGATGAACAAATTAAAGAAATAATACTTTCTGCTGTTACTCAAGCTGGTATGTCTAATGAATCTGGAAGTATACCTGGAGAAATTCAAAGAGAAGTAAATAAGTTAACCAACCCTAAATTAGATTGGAGAACCATTCTACAAAACTATATGAGTACTTTTGCTAAAAATGATTACTCATTCAGAAAGCCTAACCGCAGATTCTTTCCAAACTATCATCTCCCTTCACTTTACAGTGAAGACACAGGAGAAATAGCAATTGCGATTGATACCAGTGGTTCAGTTTCTAAAGAAGAATTTACTGCATTTCTATGTGAAATAAATAGCATCAAAGAAAATTTGAATCCTAAGTTAACTACCATTATTGATTTTGATACTCGTGTCAGAAAAGTACATTCGTTAACAGAAGATGAAAATATTGGTGATATTAAATTTCACGGAGGAGGTGGTACAAATCTTGACTGTGTATTTGATTATTACGGTAAGAACAAACCTACAGTGCTGATTGTGTTTAGCGATTTACACTGCAAACGTATAGTTGAAGATCCAAAATATCCAGTTATCTGGATTGTCGTCAACAACTCTAGAGCTACTACTAATTTTGGTACTCAAATCCATTACACAATATAAGGAAACACAATGATCTCATCTACTGTAATTGCAGACAGTATTAACCCTGAAGGGGTACGCATCACTACATTAGAGCTGACGTACCCACGGTTTATACACAGTGAATTAATGACTCATCGTATGCTTTCAAGAAATGCAGCAAGTAGCAGAGCTATCCCTGCTAAAACAATACGTAAACAAGTATGGAAAGAACCTGCTGTCCCTGTTCATTGGGGACAAAATCAAGGAGGTATGCAAGCTAATTCACAATTACAAGGTATGAAGTTATTCATGGCCAAACGTTTTTGGAATTTAGCTGCTAAGGCAGCTTGTATACTCAATAAAGGTATGGAAGTAGCTAAGGTACATAAGCAAATATGTAATCGTATATTGGAGCCATTCCAGTATATGAAAACAATTGTTACTTCGACTGAGTGGGATAATTTTTTCTGGTTGCGTGATCATGAAGACGCACAGCCTGAGATATGGGCACTAGCAATAGAAATGAAAGCATCTATGAATATTAGTGAACCTACTCCAGTTAACTGGGGGCAGTGGCATTTGCCTTATGCTAACAGTACAGATGCCATGTCTTTAAAAGACCGTCTTGCAATATCAGTATCGTGTTGTGCTCAAGTATCTTATCGCAAGAGTGATACTAGCTTAGAAAAAGCTCATCGTATCAGTGACAGGCTTACAAGCGGCTCTCGCGTTCATGCCAGTCCATTTGAACACCAAGCTAAAGCTGAAAGATACATAAACAAAAAAGGTTTTCGATACAGCCACTTACCAAATGGTTATACCCACAAAAATAAACAAGGTTTCTGGTCAGGAAACTTTAGAAGTTGGGTACAAAACAGACAAGTAATGGAAAAATAAAGGAAGCCTCCGGCTTCTTTTTTCCCTTTTTTTAAAGATAAAAATTTTAATTAAATAGAAGAATCGAAACACTAATTATATTGCAAAGATAATCTTCCTATTTTCAATAATTTTTTTCTTACTTTACTGCCTAGGATGAAATCAAATGAGAAAAGAGCCTTTTTATAATGAAAATGAAAAACAAGTAATGAAACGCAAAATGACAGCGCAGAAAAAAATACTTGATTTGCTAGAACAAAAAAGAATTAAGGATGAATTCGAATGAATATTGCAGAAGAGTTAATGAGAAACAGACCTATACCTGTTCCTAAACCCTCTGGCATTTTTGTAAGAGCTACGCCTGCAAACAAAGCCAAGTGGAAACGCATGGCAGAAAATTCAGGCATGACCCTAACTACTTGGGTTACCCAAAAATGTAACGGAAATGAAACCTTATGAAATTATTTGAAGTTAGATACGATGGAATGTGGCTAGGAGGAAAAGCTATTGTTTTTGCGACTAGCAAATCTCAAGCAATTAATGCAGTTAAAAATCATAGTTTAACTCAAAGTTTTATTACTCCTTTAGGAGCAAAACCGAAAGCCATAGAGCTTCCTATGAAAGGCGTTGTTTATAACGACTCTGGAGAATATTAACAATGGAACCTATGTGGCAAGTAGTAAATGTAACTGATGAAGTAATTGATGCTTATCTTACACAAGAAGAAGCAGAGCATCTGCTGACTCGTTGCCTTAATGAAGGTGGTGAATACTGGATACAGGAAATGCCATGAAAATTGATGCAACAGAAGTAGCTATTAACATGATGCGTGATAGAGCTGCTGTAGGTTATGAGAAATATAAACAAAGCATTAATCGCAATGATTTATCCATTGAAGATTGGTGCCAACACGCTATTGAAGAAATGCTTGATGGTGCTCAGTATCTAATACGCATTAAACAAGAAATAGCAGAACTTAGAAAAACTAAAGGTATAAGTTAATGAGTAAATTTCTATTAAATGAATTAATTAAAAAAGCGCAAGCTCAGTACCGTGCAAATGGTAAGCCATCAAATCAAACTGTTACAGAGATGCTAGAAGCATTGATGGAAATACAAGATGATGGGATTTAACGATTACATAGAAAAATACAAACAATACTTTACACGATTAGCTTTTGAAACAAATTCTGATTTTACTAGTGTTGCTTGTGCTGCATATCAAAAATATCTAGTTGAAAAAAAGTAAACAATTTTTCCTCCAAGAAAACGATTCACTCCCGTAAGGAGTGCTTTATTAAAAAGGCAGTGACACCCGCCCTAATCTGTATTTCACCACTCCTGTGTACAGATTTAAAGATCCCTTTAGATCGTGTCCCTATTTTTAAATTATCAACAAACATAAGAGGTTACTCATGACTGAGTATATGTGTTCTTGTCATATAAAAAATAAATCCTATAGCTTAGAAACCTGTGCAGCAGTGACAATATCGCAAGCTGTAGCACAATTCCGTGGTTACGTAGAAGCAAACGGAGGTGAATGGGAAATAGCTGAAGGCGTTGTATTTGATAGAATTGAATTATAAATTTAACTAACCCAACAATAAGGAGGGTGTATGAAAGTATTATCAGGTGCCCTCATCAAGGAGATGACGGGCTGTGCATATGCTAAAGATCAAGCAGATTGGTTTGCTAAAAGAGGTTACACTTTTGAATCAGACAAATATGGCAAGATATGGACAACAGATGACTGGATGAATGGTAAAGATAAATTAAGACAAGTCAGTAATGATGAAGGATTTGATTTAGGAGCACTAGGCTAATGACAAGAAAAAGATTAGACCCAGCATTAGCATGGTTGCCTGCTCGCGTTTACCTGGCTAGAAACCATTATGTGTATCAGCCTACTGAAGGTGGCAAGATTACTCTTGCTAAGATCACAGACAGTAAACTCACTGTCCTTAAAAGATATGAAGAAGCAAATGCCATGCTTTCTAAAAAGGATACCTTTGAAGCCATTATTAATGGTTTTTATAAAAGTGATTCTTTTAAAGAATTAAAACCTAAAACTCAAGTTGAGTATGAACGCAGTGCTTCTGATTTTAGAAAAGTATTTGGTAAAATGAACCCAGATAGTATTGCTCCTCACCATGTGAAGCAATTCATATCTAAACTTGCCAAAACCAAAGGCAAAGAGAATGTACCAGCTAACGCAACAGCTAACAGATACAAAGCATGTCTGCAAAAAATATGCTCTTGGGCACTACAGGAAGGTAAGCTAAAGCTTAATCCTTGCGTTGGTGTCAATAAGCTTAAAGAAGTCGTGAGAGATCGCTACATCACTGATGCTGAGTATTATGCAATTTACAATCATGCTGCTCCACCGTGTCGTGCTGCTATGGAAATAGCCTACTTATGTATGGGTCGTATTGGTGATGTGATATCACTCACAATAAGAGACATCAGACCAGAAGGCTTATACATAATGCAGAGTAAAACAGGCAAGAAACAAATTAAAGGTTGGTCTGACAGGCTTACACAAGCTATAGAGCTAACCAAAGAATTGCCTTCTAAATCTACTGTTAAAAGCCTCTTCTTATTTAATAAGACTGATGGTTCTAAATATGCAGTCAGAACAATCCAAGCTCAATACAGTAAAGCTTGTGAACTAGCAGGTGTAACTGGTGCAACCTTTCATGATCTAAAAGCCAAAGGAGTCTCTGACTTCGTAGGCACATTAGAAGAGAAACGTGATGCAGCAGGACACACCACAATCCAACAAACTCAAACGTATGATCGAAAGATATCTATCGTTCGTCCAGTAAGGTAAATAACATGATTGATATGAACAGTAATGCACAGATTCATTTTTACCGTAATGATTACGCTTCACTAAAAGAAGCAAAAGAATTTGGTGGAGTTTATACAGCTCATATATCTATAGATAGTGTAAACGACAGTAAACATTCAGCAGAAGTAGCTTTATACGCAGCAGGACTAGATGACCGAATAGTCATAATCGTAGAAAAAAACTAATGGAACAATACAGGTTAGACCAGTATGGCAGAGTGTAC
>TARA_B110000902_G_scaffold262501_1_pt1 | contig 10133 bp, 9 predicted proteins | sample TARA_B110000902 | Tara Oceans TARA_B110000902 (sample SAMEA4398009) | marine metagenome | biome: Polar Biome; feature: [SRF] surface water layer (ENVO:00010504); material: water (ENVO:00002006), including particulate matter (ENVO:01000060) such as... | depth 5 m | reverse complement strand
CAGGTGCTTTTGGCCACATGAGTCCTTGGAGACCCACAGGGGCAATTCCAAAAGGCGCATCGTATTGATGCCCAAACAAAGTGGTTTTTAAACTCGGCTCAGAAAAGGGGACTAAATAACTCGGCTTTAGCTCGACTTTTCTCAGTTCACTCGTATTTTTTAATAAATTCACATCTTCATTACAACCCCCATCTAAATATTCAAAAGCAAATTTTGGAATTTTCTTTTTGGCTCGTTGCCGTAAATCTTCAATAGAAGGATAATTTGGGTTGTATGAAACTATATTTTTGGAGCTCATAATTAATATTATTTTTTCATAAAACACCTACAAGTCCACCATTAACCTTGATAATGAGGCAGATATTTTATCTAAATATAGTAATAAAAACGAAAACACCATTAAAATGACCAGAAGCTATGTTGAATTTTGTGAAAATTTTTGGTTTGGATCACAGAGGAGCAATGCTTCAAGGGGGATGCCAAGGGGGATTGCCAAACTTTTGTCTATTGGACCTCCTTAGTTCAAGGCTTACAAAAATTCGATAAGGATAGCTGTATGGATAAATCCAACCGACAAGCGATCAAGTTAAAGATAACAAAGCTCCCAACGCCCATACACTGAGAACAAGCTGGCAATTTAAAACAAAAAAACCTACACAAGCAAGCTTGATAGGTTTTTTGAATTTTAAGCCCACTAATGTAGGCTTAAATTAATTCTAATTAGCCATGTAAATAGTTTCTCTCGAAACTTTGCCTTCCTTGTTAAAGTGATGACTCATGTGTAAATATTTGCGAGTTTTTTCTCCTGTTTCTGCATTGGTGTTGTTTACCCACCACCAAGATTGAACCACCCATTGGCCTTCGCCTCTTGCGTAATAAATAGCATCTGGATATCCAGACTGCTCAAGATCACGTACACTGTTTGTTGCCACTTCTTGATGCCATGTAGCTGTGCGCTCTTCTAGGTTCAAGTGTCCGTCCACACCCAGGCGGTAAAACTCTACATCTTCCGCAAAGTAAGTAGCCAATTCAGATATTTCTCCAGCCTCAAAATGTGCAACCATCTCATTCAAACTATCAATGATTGGGTGCTCATCGTATACGCGGCCATTTCTATGCATTCCTAAAGATGCTTGAATTTGCGCACCAGCAGACTCTCTGTCATGGTGGTTCGACGTCATTGTAACTTTTCCTTCGTTAGTTACATAATTGTTCGTGTGAATATTCACCTTAATCGGCAAACCGCTGGTTTTATTCACCGCTGTGAACACCATCCAGTCCATAGCCCAAACACCTTTTTTATCTCCCTTAAACTTAATGACATCTGGTGTCGCACCTTCCATCACAGTAACTTTAATATCGCTAAAGTTCTCTTGCCACCAAAGCATATTACTTACTTCTTGATCTACAGTACCTGCTTCCTCGTCTCCTGGACCCCAAATTTTTGCATCTTCAGCATACAGCGCTCTTAGGTCCGCCTCAGTTCCGGATTCCCATATCTTGTAAATCTTTGTAATTACATCATATGCTGGATGCTCTGAATAGGACGTTCCTGATTTTACTTGACTCCATCCCAATACTGGGATAAGTGCTAATAGCATTACTAATTTTTTCATCTAATTTGTTTTAAAGTTATTGGTTTAATTTTTATCAAATATACTATTTATTAATTGTAGAATACAACTAAATTAGTTTGTTTCATACCCCCATTATTTTTATAATATTGTCAAAAATAAATTAGTCTTCTTAAAAAGAATACCATAAAAAGGAGGCGCCTAAACTGCTATTTTTCTTTATTAGGAAGTTTGAAGTACGAAAATAGGATCTCCCATTCTTGAAACTAAAAACGCCCTACACGGATGAGATCATATTAACGAACCCTGATTTATTTAACGATCAATGGACTCTTTTTGCAACTCTACAATCACTTCATTTTTACGATTAAAGACTTCATAAGGGGCATTATATCCCAAAAAATAAAAACGGTTTGTAAAAGTTATGCCTTCTTTAGCTAAGGCTGCTATCAAATTCTGTTTATACGTTTCAATTTTTTCATCATTCGCCCAGCCCTTAAATTGTATGGCTGCAACCGTTTTTGCAGGTTCAGTCCTCAATTTTATTTGTGATTGGTTGGGTTTAGGGAGTGTTTCTTTGTCAAATTTCTTTGGAACCATAAATAGCATCGTCATAGAGTCCTCTAGTGTCATGGCGACGGGGGAGGTCATCGCTATTTTTTCGTTCCGATCATTATCTCCAAAAATATACCCTGCCAAAATAGAGAACCCTTTGCTTGATGCCTTCTTATATGTTTTAGTAGATAGTTTGACAGAAGTAAATAAAGTGGCTTCATAATTACGTAGTTCAAATTGATCATAGGTCTTAGTGACTTCATATGGATACGTTTCAATACTCCATTGGCTTCTTATGGCAAAAAGCTGTATGATGATAAAAGCGATGAGTAGGACTCCAAGAAAAATGGATGTTATTTTCATAGTGATGTGATTGGTTATTTTGATTAACTTAGTTAAGTGGTTTTGTACGCCACTGCTTAGCAGTTTTATTGGCATTCGTTTGTTTTTCTGAACAAAAAAGAGATAAGTCTTGGGATTTCTTTTGCAGGGGTCGGGTCAAACCATTCGTTAATCTCTAATAATTCAAAATCATTTTTTTTAGCACTGTCTATATAGTCTGAAATATGATGCGTGTAAACTTCTAATTCCTCCGTTCCATTCTCAGTTTCATATCGGGCTTTACTCCCTGCATATTGTTTAAATGGATGCAACTCACTAATAAAAAATAATCCATTTTTTTTTAACTTTTGATGCGCTTGATTAAAAATAGGATTCAAATCAGCGATGTGTTCAAGAGTAAGACTTGAGGTGACCAAGTCTGCGAATTGATTTTCTATTTCCCAGTCTTTGTGAAGGTCAGCTCTTTTAAATTCAGCTCGACTATCGGATATTTTCTTTTTGGCAATGTTTAGCATTTCTTCTGAAAAATCAAGTCCAATGACCTGCTCAGCTTTGGTGAGTAACCATTCAGTATTTTTTCCTGTACCGCAACCCAGTTCCAAAACTGTTCTAAACGAATGGTTTGATAAAGTCTCTACGGTTGCTGTTATATCTAGATCACGGGTCTTATTTTTATTTATATCATATTGATTCGCCCAAATGTTATATGCTTTTTCTATACTCATTATAGTTAATGATTTCGGTGGTCATGTTTGTTGAATTTAACGGCCTTATTTAATGATCTAAAGTTAACAAATAAATCACTAATTGAAAATCCGCGAGGATTTTCGTAAGCAAGCCAGAACCTAGCAATTAATTATACACGGCTTATAGGGCGTTTTTCTTGTTTGGATAGCTCATTCTTTTTAATAATTTTAGATGTGATATAATTCCACCCCAATAAGTTGTTTGATTAGGTTTTATGTTGTTTTCATTTAAAATCTTATACAAGATTCTATTAAGTTTTGGATAATGAATATGGTGAAAATGTGGAAACAAATGATGTGCAATGTGATTATTAAAACCTCCTAAGATAAAATTTGCTGTTTCGCTGAAGGGGTGCATGTCGTTTGAACTTTTAATTTGGTTCATTAACCATGATGTATTGATATAGCCATTTTCGTCAGTCGTTGGATATTCAGTTTCTTCTACGTGATGTGTCATAAAAAAAGTGAAAAGTAAAAACAAAGACTGTGTTAAGTGCATAAGTAAAAATCCTATTAGTACAATAAACCAAGTTTGTCCAGAGAGCATTAACGGCAAAGCAAGTATAAAAATCAGGTAAAAAGTTTTTTGTATCCAAAATGAAAGATGATATTTTAATCCTTTCCTTTCGGTGTATTCGTCTTTTGAGAATAGAATTACAAAGTCTTTGATAAATATCCAAAAAAGCGAATAGATCGTATAGGCGAATGGGGCATAAAGATGCTGAGACCTATGATACCAAGAATGTTCACTGTTTGGGATTATTCTTATCAATTTAGTGATTTTCAAATCAGAATCATAATCTTTAACATTTGGTGCATAATGATGTGATTGGATATGTCTTTTTTTCCAAGCTTCTGCATGGGCTCCAACTATTGTGTAAATCAAAATGAAACAAAGATTATTCAGCTTTTTGTTTTTGAAAATCGTGTTATGTGAAAAATCGTGAGAAAAGTTGAAAGCAAAAAGTAAGGACACTAAACCATATATTACAAAGCTGAGAATAAAAAAACCTGGATTATCAACTAAAAATAATAGTGAGTATGCACAGACTGAAAAAGAGAAGTAGAAAATAAACTTAGCCCATATTTTCAACAAAAAATCTTTGTTGTCAATAGTAAGATTTTCATCTATTTTGCGGTAAATGGTTTTAAGCAAGTCGCTGTCTTGAGCAATATGAATATGTCTATCTCTCAAAGGGTACAGGTTTAAATGTTTGTTGTGTACCCATCCCTTTCAAAAATCTGAAATGCGAGGCTAATGATTTTCTATATGACATTTCCATATAACTCAATCCGTGTTTTTGAGCTAACTCACGGAATATAGGAAGGATTTCTAAATAATGTACGTGACAAATATTAGGCAACAAATGATGTAGGGCGTGAGCGTTGAAACCTCCCAATGTCCAGTTGAAAAATGTACTGTCTGCATTGTAGTCAACCGAAGTGCACATTTGTAATTTTGGCCAACTCATATTCAACTTGTTTCCTTGGTCAGGTACAGGATGTTCTACGTAGTCAGATAAATGAGAAACACCTAAAACACCAACGAATAGTATTGAAACCAAAAAGTGATTGAAAAGAAAGGCCAACAATACAGTTTGCCAACCAAAAGGTAACAAGTAAATAGGAAGAACAATCATATAGCCAATGTAAAGTAGTTTGTAAATAACCAATTTAACTACTTCATTTTTTGGGATTTCAATTTTTATGGTTCTGCTAGAAAAATTAAATAACATCAAGGTTTCGCGAAAGAAAAACCAATTTATAGAGTAAAGCAGATAAAGGAAAGGAGCGTAAATGAATTGGTATTTGTGAAACCATTTTAACGGTTGGTCTTCTGTCATGCGGAAAAGTGGATTGTTTAGTACATCAATGTCGCTTCCTTCGACATTAGTATATAAATGATGTGATTCATTGTGATTCTTTCCCCAAACGTAAGCGTTGTTCCCTTGAAGATTAAAGCTTAGGGAAAATAATAATTTGTTCCAAAATTTACTTTTCACTGCCACACCGTGCGCTGCATCATGAGATATGTTGAACGCTGTCAGTAGAACGGAAAGCCCCATTAAAAGATAAAAAGTATAAAAACCAATAGTTGTAGTACTTGTAATCATAAGTCCATAAAACAATATGTCAAGACTGAAATAAAGTATGATTTTAAAAATCATTGTTTTGTTACCCGTTTTACGGATTCCCTTTTCTGAAAAGTACTGTTCTATTCTTTCGTTCAGTTCTTTGTAGAAGTCAGAGCCTTCATCTTTTGAGAATTTTAATTTATTCATTTTGTCAATGTTTGTCTTTGTCGGTCGTGTCGTTTTTTAAATGCCCTATAACGGTTTTGTATAAGATTAGTTGCGTTGTTTAAGCAGTAAGTTAGCAAATAAAACACAGATAGAAAGTCCGCGAGGACTTTCGTAAGTAGGCTTGCACTAGCAATTAATTTTATACGGCTAGCAAATGTTTTTATTCTATGGTAATATTATATTCTAAATCAGAATTCAAAAATCTAATTGTTTTATCTCCAATAGAATTGATGCTTAATCTTTCAATAATTTGTTCTGTAAAAATACCTGTTAAACAATTAATTTCAGGATTATTTAAGTTTTCATTTTTAGTAAAAACTGTAATTAATATTTCGTTTTCATTTTCATTTTTTTCAATTCTTGAGTAAGTCCAACAGCCTGAAACTGAAATTTCAAATTGAATTTCAAATTCCTCATTTGATAAAACCATTTCGGGTATTATAGCAGATTGAATAGTAGTCTTTTGTTCTTCAATATTATCTACATCATCGTTATTACAACTCATCAAAAAAAATGAGATTAGTAAAGGGAAAATTATTTTTTTCATTTTAGGTTTTTCTATAAGATACAATTTTTTGATAATGGTTGCTTCAAATATTTGCTAACTACTGGATATCGGTACTAGTACCGATATACCCAATATCTCTATTTGTTAATTAATTTCATTCAAAACACTTATAATTAGTACTTTAACATCTAATTAAAGTATTCGATTCATCGTAAATCACAATTATTTTACTGCCGTGCGTTATTCTTGTTCTTTTAAATGAGAGGTCCCCGCTAGCGCGAGTATCCTGCTCGTGCTTTTCAACAAGCGGATGCATGAACTCAACAAAACAAATTATTAAGTCGTGAAAAAAACTTATAAAGTATGCTCCTGCCTCGTTATGAAATTTATATTTTCTACTCATAATCTTATTTTTCTGTCTTCTTTGTCTAGCTGGGCACGAGCAGGATGCTTGCGCTAGCAGGGGCTAGTAGTGGCAATATCAAAAAAGAATACATACGTGGCTCAAAGTCAGAGACTTTGCGCAGCGGGGGGAATAGTTTTAAAAAACTCATTTTAATAATTCACATAAACCCAAGCTATCATAATATCATTTTCTACTCGAGGCTTACATGTTTAAATGTTTTTTTTTAGATACAAGAACGAACTCCAAGAATCAATGATGTATTTTGGCATCTAATTCAAATAGACAAATGTTTACCTAAACATAAAAAAAACTTAAGCAATTTGATTTTTTCCTGTTTCGCGGAGGCAAAGGGCGAGAAGTCAAACTATTTAGGTGAGGATCTAATCGGTTGAATCTATTTTATATGATACCGTATTCCAAAAAAACCATTAATCCCTTGGTTCGAGTAATACACATAGCTAGGATCAAATGACAATGCATTAGGGTTGTTTGGCGTCGCAATTACTTGGCCGTTAGTTCCAAAACTCACCGCTTTGTCAAAGGGATCAAAAGCCCGTGCAATACTATTTGAAGGGGGTTTAAAATTGAAAATATTTTTGATGCCAGTATACAATTCAAATTCCTTAAAACTATAAGTTGCTTGTAGGTTCATTATATTTATAACAGGGCTGTAAGGATCTCTTGAGTCTAGCGCACCCAGTAGAGGGAGTTTCATAGGACCAATGATTATTCCAGAAAGATCAAATGTGATTTTTGGGTTGTAAATGGTATAACTGATTCTATAATTTCCAGAAATTTTCTCGGTCAAAAAAGGATATTCAGTTTCGTTGTTTTGAATAATTTTAGAGTCAATAAATGTAGCACCCATATTTATTTTGAGTCCGTTTGCAGACACACTATTGATGTTTAAGGTCACTCCTTGAGATACAGATTTCCCATCTAGGTTACTATAAATAATCTGGTTTGGATTGGTGTCGTAATCTGGAAAAATTCGATTTGAAAACACCGTTTTAAATACACTAAGATCCAAATCAAAAATGGTCCCATATTTTGAATACAGTTTTTGATTCCAGTTGATATTTATATTCCATGATTTTTCTGGCAAAATAGCTTCGATAAATATCACATCTCTAGCGCCTGTAAGAGCGGCATGGTCTTCAGTAAATACATTGACCACTCTGTAGCCTGTTCCAAATCCAAGTCGAACAATTGAACTTTCATCCTTACTGGCCCATTTATAGTTTAGTCTAGGAGTCCAAATGTCGCCATAAATTGAGTTCTTGTCATATCTAATTCCAGAAAGAAGGGTTTGAGAATCTCCAAAACTCCATTCGTCCTGAATGAAAATCCCTGGCAAGGATGTGATCTCTTTTTCTGCAGTCGCAGGCGTATTATCGTCATAGCTTGTGTACCTAAAAGAGGCGCCAAACAAAAGGGTGTGCGCTTTTAGTTTTTTGGAATAAACGGCTTGAATAAATCCAATCGTTTGCAACGCATTATAGGATGTGGTTCCATACACCGAATTTTGGTCGTGGTTGTTCAGGCTGTATTGTAAAAATATATTTTCTAAAACATCGTACTTCCCAAACACTTCAACTCTACTCGTATAAATACTTTCACCATAGACTTCATTGCCACCTCTATACCTTGAATTCCAGTTCATTTCACCACCCCATCTATCTTCATAAAAATAGCGAAAAGCAACACTATTTTTTTTGGTTTTTATTTTATTAAAAATTGAAATCCGGTGTTGTAAAGTCAAGTCCGTAAACCCATCTTCATTGGTATCAATTGGATTGGAGTAATTAAAATAATTGACGCCAATCAACCCCAAAGCATTCTTTAATTTGTACTTGGCACCCAGATCTAAATTTAGTTCACCCCATGAAGTCGTATAGGATTCGATATTAAATCGGTGGACGTTTTCAGGAAGCTTCGTAATTAAATTGATAACCCCACCAATTGCTTCTGACCCGTATAGGGTAGAGGCCGGCCCTTTGATCACCTCCACTTGTTTGATGAGTGATTGTGGAATTCCAGACAGTCCATAAACCGTCGATAGTCCACTAACAAGGGGCAGGCCATTGATCAAAACCATAGTATTGGCCCCTTCTTGACCGTTAATATGAATGTCACCCGTATTACAGATATTACAATTTAGTTGAGGTCTGACGCCATTAATACCTTCAATGGCTTCAAAAAAGCTCGCTTTTGGAGTCGCTCTAAAAAAATCAGAGGTATATAGTTCAACTTGGATTGCACTTTTTAGCTTTGACACTTGTCGAAGCGTTCCCGAAATAACAACTTCGTCTAAACTGTTATTTTCTAATACAATTGTTCCGAGATCTTTGTTGTTTCCGTCTACATTTACCACTCTAGGCGTATAGCCAACATATGAAATAACGAGCTTATTCTGACCATTAATAGCGTCAATTGAAAAGATACCTTCTTCGTTTGTAATCGTACTTTTGTTATTTATTGTATTATATACTGTAGCCCCAAAAAGAAGATTCTGATCTTGGTCTTTAATGACGCCCTTAATTTGTGCCAAAGTGATGTTGGAAAATAGAAAAAATAGGACACTAATTATATTATATTTTATGATCAAAGTTGTAAGTTTATAGTGTTTAAATGACAATTGTTCACCACCGCAAAACTAATGAAAAAAACCAAAGAAAAAGAACATTATTTAAAGGAAATTTATAGGTTAGAAATGGCTAACGAACTCATATCCGTTTCCAGTCTTTCTAAAGTATTAGGGGTTTCTAAATCATCGGTTTCTAATATGATCAAAAAGTTGGTGGTTATGAATTTATTAAATTCAGCGCCTTATAAGGCTATCGAATTTACTTCAGAAGGTCGAGGACTCGCCCGTACCATCGTCGCTAAGCATCGCTTAATTGAGTTGTTTTTAGTTGAGGTGATGGCCTTTGAGCCTGAAAATGTTCATGATATTGCAGAAGAAATCGAGCATATTGAAAGCCCTGCGTTTTTTAGAAAAGTAAAACAAATGTTAAGTCAGCGAAAAATTGATCCACATGGGAGCCCAATCCCTGACGTTGAATTCTAATTTCTTTTTACAAAGCTGCTATTAGTTTTGTGTATGCGATTCAATTCTTACGGAAATTGAGAGGGTCTCGTTTCGTGGGTCTGGTAAAAATAAGATCTCATTACCTGGATTAAATCCAGAGGTTTATATGCGTAGGTTTAGCAATCAAATACACTCTAAGGTGTTTAAAGTCATTAAAAATAAAGTAGCCCCTAAAATTTCATAAACCAGAAAATTAGAGTTTTAGGAATGGTTTTTTTTATAGTAGAAAAAGGACTGCTTTTTAATGTATTAATTTTTAGTCTTTATGTGATGGTTGATTTTATGAAATATGCAGCTTAAAATTAATTGAAGTTTTATTTGTTTTAGCCATAGAATACGCAGCGGGGTGTCAAGTGCAGCAAGCTTATGTGATAATTTTAATATTTCATCAATATTTTGAGAATCTTCCGCTATAACTCTAGTTAGTTCTTCTCTTATTTTCTTTCATAATGAAATTGTTTTAATTCTAGCGTTTAATTCGGCTATGCGTTCCATTAATTTGTTGAAAGATAAAGTAGTTCCATAAAACATACTTTCTTGCATGGTTTTATAATCTTTCTCCCATTCTTTAATTGTTTTTTCTGGTGGTAGAATGCTAATTAATTGAG
>TARA_B110000902_G_scaffold47082_1_pt1 | contig 10136 bp, 7 predicted proteins | sample TARA_B110000902 | Tara Oceans TARA_B110000902 (sample SAMEA4398009) | marine metagenome | biome: Polar Biome; feature: [SRF] surface water layer (ENVO:00010504); material: water (ENVO:00002006), including particulate matter (ENVO:01000060) such as... | depth 5 m | reverse complement strand
AAAAGATTTATTTATTTTCTCATTTCGATACTATTGGTTCAAAATCTATATTTTATTGAAAGGAAAACTGCTTTTGAGAAAGACGCTTTTATTGTATTTCATAAAAGTAGATTTTCTATACTAGGGAGAAGGGAAGGAGCGGAGATGAAGCTGCAGCACAATTTAGCCACCATAACATCTAAAGAAATTAAAGCCGTAAAATCTTACCGCATTGCCGCGCATATTAAAAACATCGAGAATGTTGATTTTAAGAATTACATCAATTTTAAAGGACAGGATATTTTGTTGATTGATCGTTTAGGTGTTTATCAACTTGATAAATTAAAGGAACCGATTGTAGTTTTACAATACGCACCAAAAATTAACTTAGAAAGACTAATTCAAACGCTAAAACCAAGCTTAATAATTGCAGACGGTTCAAGTTATAAAAGCGATATAAATAGATGGGAAGCTACTGCATTAACAAATGCCATTCCGTTTCATTATACCGGTAAAAAAGGAGCATTTATACTAAGTAAATAGGGTTATAATTTACTTTTAAAATTCTTTTCAAAGTCTGTCCAATTACTGGTTTTGTAGTGCTCTTCAGAGAAAAATCCCAATATTTTTTCAAAGGTCTTTTTATCTAAATAACCAGGAATACTTTGTAGTTTTTCTTCTGTTTTAGATAGTAAAATGGTTGTTGGGTAGGATAATTTTCCATCCATTAAAGAGGCTGATAATTGATGATAGCCATTTCTACCACTTTTCTGAAATTTAAAAGTATGGTCTTTATAAGTAATATCCTTTTTTCCTTCGCCATCCAATTTAACAGCGTAAAAATTATTATTTATAGCCTTTATAATTGTTTTGTTGGCATATGTTGTTCTATCCATTTTTTTGCAATAGCCACACCAATCTGTATATACATCAATTAAAATAGGTTTTGGTGTTTCTTTATTCAATGCAATTGCATCTTCAAAAGACAACCAATTTATTTTTTCTTGTGCTTTTGTGTTTGCTATGGAGAAACCAATTATTAAAATGAATATTAATTTTTTCATACAATGTTTTCTGGCAAGTTTAATACCAAGTTCAAAAATAAACTTTTTTTACGCACTAATTTAAATCTCAAAAAAAAACCTCATAAATTTTAGTTTATGAGGTCTTATAAATTCTTAGATTTAATTATCTGCTAATTCGAAACCTTCAGCTTCCTCGTTTCTAGTTCCTTTGCTATCTTCGGCTCCATGCGTTAATCTTTTTATAGGCTTTAAAATTGCAATAACCAATAAACCAAAAATACTACATGTAACTGCAATTCCTGTAAAGACTTCAAAATCTCCTGCGTTTTCAGAAAGTCCACCAATTAAGCCTGCTAATTTGTTTCCTAATCCAGTAGCTGCGAAATAGGCTCCCATCATAAAAGAAGCATATTTTACGGGTGCTAGTTTGGTTATAAATGACAACGCTACTGGAGAAGCACATAATTCTCCTATGGTGTGAAATAAATAAGCCAATACCAACCAAATCATTGCTGATTTTTCTGCTACTTTATCACCATTCATGAGAACTTCAGATGCAGCTTTACTCATAAAGAAAAAACCAAATGCCATAATAATTACCCCAATAGCCATCTTAAATATAGACGAAGATTCTTTTCCTTTATTTTTCCACTTATGCCAAAAAGCACCAACAGCCGTTCCTAAGACAATAATAAAAAAAGCATTTATAGACTGAAAAACAGCGGCAGGAATCTCATTTCCAATTAAAGGTAAAGAGAATGATAACATTCTATTGGTCTTCTGTTCTGTATACAAACTCATTAAACCACCCGCCTGCTCAAATGCGCCCCAAAACACAATAATAATCAGGAAAGATAAAAACATTACGAGCATTCTATCTTTTTCGATCTTGTTTAAAGGTTTTTTTAGCAGCTCTTTATCAGGTGAATCTGCACTTCCAAGAAACTCTCCAACCTTTCCTAAATACTTTATCCCATACATATACACTATTTGTCCTAATGCCATTCCAATACCGGCCAAGCCAAACCCATAATGCCAGCCATATTTAGCAGCAACTGCACCTACTATTAAAGCACCTAAAAAAGCACCTAAATTAATTCCAATATAAAAAACATAAAAACCTTGGTCTCTTCTATCATCACCTTTTTGGTACAAACCACCTACCATTGTAGATATGTTTGGTTTTAGAAAACCAACACCAATAACTATAAATATAAGACCTGTAAAAAATGCCCATTGTGTATTTACCGCTAAAATACCATGGCCAATACAAAGTAAAATTCCACCGATCATAACGGCTTTTCTCTGTCCTATAAATTTATCTGCAATCCAACCTCCGGGGATAGATGTTAAATACACAAACATTGTATAGGTTCCATAGAAAGAAAGTGTCTCTCCATTAGACCATCCGAAACCAGATTGGGGATCTCCTAAAATTATTGGTGCAGCCAGATACAATGTTAAAATTGCACGCATACCATAGTAAGAAAATCGTTCCCACATTTCTACAAAAAACAGTACATACAGTCCTACTGGATGTCCCATTAATTCTTTTTCATGTGGTTGTTTAGCTAAATCGTTCATAGTTATCCTTTAATTTTGATTGATTATTTAATTAAGTGCGTTTCTACAAAATTTGTCATTTTTGTATATAAGTTTAGACGCATATTTTTTCCTTTATAAATTCCGTGTGTTCGATCTGGTACCATAAACATATCAAACTGTTTGTTGGCTTCAATTAGTGCATTTATCATTCTGTAACTATTTTGCACATGCACATTATCATCACCTGTACCGTGCACTAATAGGTAATTACCCTTCAATTTTTCTGCATAATTTACAGGTGAATTATCATCATAACCCTTTGGATTTTCCTGTGGAGTTCTCAAGAACCGCTCTGTATAAACGGTGTCATAAAAACGCCAAGAAGTTACCGGTGCAACTGCAATTGCTGTGGTAAAAATAGCATTTCCTTTTAACAATGCATTTGTACTCATGTGGCCTCCAAAGGACCAACCCCAAATACCAATATTATTCGCATCTATATAAGTGCGCTCGGCTAGTTTTTTTGCGGCGGCTATTTGATCTTCAGTTTCGTATTTCACAAGATTTAAATACGTAGATTTCTTGAATTCACTTCCTTTAAAACCCGTTCCACGGCCATCAACACAGGCGATAATCATTCCTTTTTGAGCCAACATATTATGCCAGTAATCATTACTTACATTCCATTTATTAGCCACTTGTTGAGATCCTGGACCAGAATATTGAAACATTAATAAAGGGTATTTTTTACTTTCATCAAAATCTATAGGTTTAAGCATCCACATATTTAGTTCATTCCCATTAATGGTAATTGTAGAAAATTCTTTTTTACTGATTTTGTATAAAGATACAGCTGCTTTTAAGGTTGCATTGTCTTTTATTGTTTGTAATATTTTGCCTTCAGCAGTATACAAAGAATAAATTGGTGGAATTTCTGAAGAAGAATATGTATTGATAAAGTAGTTTAAGTTTTTGCTAAAAGAAGCAGTGTTCGTCCCTTTTGAATTACTTAATATTTTCTTATTATTACCTTCTAAATCAATAGAATAGACACCTCTATTGGTAGATCCATTTTCGACAGATTGATAGTAAATCGTCTTTTTAGCTTTATTATAACCGTAATAATTGGTTACTTCCCAATTCCCTTTAGTAATTTGGTTGATTAATTTTCCAGAAAAATCATACTGATATATGTGATTAAATCCGTCTTTTTCACTGGTCCAAATAAAGCTGTTATCATTCAAAAAAGTAAGATTGTCTGTAATGTTGATATATGCTTTATCCGTTTCATTTAATAATAAAGTCGAAGTGTTTCTCGAAGCATCTACTTTGTGTAATTTTAAATTATTTTGATGGCGATTTAAGGTTGTTGCCACTAAAATATTTGAATTATTAGACCATTTTATTCTTGGAACATATTCATAGTCTCCTAACGTGATTTTTTTCGTTTTTTTAGATGAAACAGTATACATGTGTAGCGTCACATCTGCATTTTTTTCACCTGCCTTTGGGTATTTGAAAACTTGTTGATTTGGGTAGTTACCGCTCCCAACGATATCCATTGAAAACATTGGAACCTTACTTTCATTAAAACGCAAAAAAGCCAAATACTTACTATTCTTGCTCCATTCAAAAGCACGCACAAACCCAAATTCTTCTTCATACACCCAATCTGTAATTCCATTTATAATGTGATTGAATTTACCGTCTTTTGTAACTTGAGTTAAGGAGTTTCTGTTTGTTAAATTTAGGATATAAATGTTATTTTTTTTAGCATACACTATTTTCTTACTATCAGGAGAAAAAGTTGGTTCTTGAATATCTTTACCAATTAAGGTTAATTTTTTGGTGGCGATATTATAGCAATAGAAAGTACCTGTAAAAGAACGTCTGTATATTTTTTTGAAGTCAGTTCCCAAAATCAAAGAAGATTCTTCCCCATTAAAACTGTAAGAAGAAAAGCCACCTAAATCTTTTAAATTACTGCTATTTACAATCGTTTCAACTTTTTCTAAGGTTTTATAACTGTATTTGTCTACCGTTGTATTTCCAGCATCATCAGAATTTAGCAAAGAATAAAAATCACCATTCATAGAATTTAAAGCATTCATTCTTTCTGGAGAAAAAGTGCCATCCCAAATATTATCTAGTGTAATTTCTTTTTTTCCTGCAAAGTAATTATTGGATGTTGTAGTCTTTTGTTGGCAACTAAAAAGTAAAGTTATAGCTGCTATAGTGAAGATTCTTTTCAATGGAAATATCTTTTTAAATAATGGTTTGTCAAGTTTACGTAAAAATTCGCAAAAAAACATTCAAAAATAAGTGTCAATTTAAAAAATCTGTAATTTATGAGTTCTTTTTTAGTGAAAAGCAATGCTTAAAACCAAAAAAAAGTCTTGATACATAATATGAATCAAGACTTTTAGGAATGTAATATTGGGGTTATTTCTTTTTACTTTCTTCATCTCCAATAATCAATGGTGTTTTACCATCAGTTATTATTGTTTTCGCATTCTCAGATTTGGCTAACTCTTTGAAGGCTTCAATCGCCTTTAATTTTAAAACCTCGGGAGTTAAGCCTTCTGCAATAATTAATTGAGCATCTCTTTCTCCTTTTGCATTAATAATTTTTCTCTCTGCTTCTAGTGTTTCTTGTTGTAAAACAAACTTCAAACGCATCGCATCTTGCTCTGCCTGTAATTTTCTTTCTATGGAACTTGCCAAACCACTAGGTAATTGAATCCTTTTCATCAGTACTGCAATTAGATCAATACCATCTGCTTGTTTTTCAAGATTTACTTTCATCTTTTCTAATATTTCACGTTCAATATCTGCTCTCATACCAGAATGCATGTCTTTTGCAAAAAATTTAGCACAAACATCTGAGGCTGCAGACCTAAAAACACTGGTGATAACAGACTCATAACTTTGACCTAAATTTTCTAAAACCGAAGCTACTTTGTTCGCTTGTAATCTGTAGAGAATAGAGATTTCAGAATTTACACTTAATCCTTCTTTACTAGGCAAGGTTAAAACTAATTTTATATTACTTGTTTTTGTAGACTCTTTTATGACTCTGCTTATTAAAGGATTGTAAATGACAGTTCCTTGGGTTTTTACTTCTTTAGAAAACTTTCCTAAAGTTTGTTTAATTCCTACCTCTCCTGGTCTAACGACTGCGCAACTTGTGCAAAAGAGCCCTAAAACTAAAATACTGATGCTTAAATTTCTCATAATTTTATTGGATTTAAATATGCTGTTATTCAAATATAAATTTACATCCATAATCTTTTTTTCTACCAAATTTAGAATGAGACTTTTTTATAAATAGTATCAATAAATTTTATGATTAATTGAGTATTTGTTAATGTTTGTTAAAAAAATAAAACATATTCATATTTATTCCACGTAAATTGTTAATTATTTTAAGGATTCTTAAAGTATTGGTCAATTCTTGATCAAGAAAAATAATAAAAAGGAATCTTTTTAACTAATTTGTTAGATTCATCTATCTTTGTGGGAGCTTACTTACATAATAAAATGACAAAGATTATATCGGGTTTTTCCAAGTTAACAAAAGAGGAAAAAATAAATTGGTTGGCAGAAAATTATTTTAATAATAATTCAAATGCAATTACTACCATAAAGCAATATTGGCACGATGATAAAAAACTACAACAACTACATGACGATTTTATAGAAAATACGGTTTCTAATTTCTATTTACCAATGGGAGTTGCACCTAATTTTTTAATAAATGGCACCGAATATGCAATTCCAATGGTTACCGAGGAGAGTTCTGTGGTTGCTGCAGCATCTTTAGTTGCCAAGTTTTGGAGTACAAAAGGAGGCTTTAAAACTTCGGTTTTAGGAACTACTAAAATTGGACAAGTACATTTTATGTTTGCTGGTAAAAAAGCAGCTTTAGATAGCTATTTCAATAAAAATAAAACAGCATTATTCGAAGCAACGGCTTCCATCACTAAAAACATGGAAAAACGTGGCGGAGGAATTTTAGATATTAAATTAGTTGATAAAACAGCGCAGCTAGAAAACTACTATCAATTACATATCACTTTTGAAACGAAAGATTCAATGGGAGCAAATTTCATCAACTCTTGTTTAGAGGCAATTTCCACTGAATTTAGAAACGATGAAATTGAAATTGTAATGAGTATTTTGTCCAATTACGTTCCAGAATGTTTGGTAAGGGCAGAAGTGAGTTGTAAAATAGAGGAGTTAGGAGTTCAAAATCCGCAGAAATTTGCAGAGAAATTTCAGCAAGCAGTAAAAATAGCAGAAATTGAGCCCTACAGAGCTGTAACTCACAATAAAGGAATTATGAATGGAGTGGATGCAGTTGTCTTAGCTACCGGAAACGATTTTAGAGCTGTGGAAGCTGGTGTGCACGCATATGCGGCACGTTCAGGAAGTTATACAAGCCTTTCTCATTGTACTATTGATAACGGAATTTTTAAATTCTGGCTAGAGTTGCCATTGGCTTTAGGAACTGTAGGTGGTATAACTGCTTTGCATCCCTTAGCAAAGTTGTCTTTAGAAATGTTGCAAAAACCGTCGGCAGCAGTTTTAATGCAAATTATTGCTGCAGCAGGTTTGGCTCAGAATTTTGCAGCGTTAAGAGCTTTAACAACTAAAGGAATTCAGCACGGACACATGAAAATGCATTTGCAAAATATCTTAAATCAGTTAGGTGCAACGCAGGCAGAGAAAGACCAAATTACTACTTTTTTCGAAGGAAAGACAGTATCTCACTCAGCTGTAGTCTCTAAATTTAAAGAAATCAATAGGTGCTAATTCAATAAAAAGAATTGCACTTACATACATAAATTAATGAACTATTATTCCAACGGAAAACTCTTATTAACAGGTGAGTACTTAGTTTTAGACGGCGCAAAATCGTTGGCCTTACCAACAAAATTTGGCCAAGATTTAGTAGTCGAAAAAATCAAAGAATCTCAATTAATTTGGGGTAGTTTTTCAGATACTGGAGCATGTTGGTTTGAAGCCGTTTTTGATTTGCCGAAATTACGTTTGGTAAATTGCACCTTTAGTTCTGACAGAGAAGGAAATGCAGAAGTGATTGCAGAAACATTGTTAGAAATTTTAATGGAAGCACAAAGAGTGAATCCAAATTTTTTAAATTCAGAAAATGGATTTGTTGTAAAAACAAACCTTACATTTCCAAGAAATTGGGGATTAGGAAGTTCATCCACATTAATCAACTCAATTGCAAGCTGGGCAAAAGTAGATGCATTTCAATTATTATGGAATTCCTTCAAAGGAAGTGGCTATGACATTGCTTGTGCACAAAATAATACACCAATACTTTATCAAATTGAAGATAAGAAACCGGTGGTAACAAAAGTTGAGTTCAATCCTAATTTTAAAGAAAATCTATTCTTTCTATATTTAAATGAGAAACAAGATTCTAAGGAGGGAATTGCAAAATTTAGAGAAAGTGGTATTAGCTTTCAGAATGAAATTACGCACATTTCAGCGATTACTGACGCCTTTTTAAGAGCAAATTCAATTGTAGATTTTAACAAGCTAATTGTTGAACATGAGCAAATAATCAGTTCAATTATAAAGTTACAACCTGTAAAAGAAAAATTATTTTCCGATTATTTTGGAGAAGTAAAAAGTTTAGGAGCATGGGGTGGTGATTTTGTAATGGTCACAGGAAACGAAGAAACACCAGCGTATTTTAAAAAGAAAGGGTTCGAAACAGTACTGACGTATTCAGAAATGATTTTATAAAAGTAGAAAATGAATAAAATAGTAATTATTGGAGGTGGAGCAGCAGGATATTTTACGGCAATTAATGCCAAAGAAAGTAATCCTGATTTAGATATTACAATTCTTGAAAAAGGAAAAGATGTTCTGCAAAAAGTGAAAATTTCTGGAGGTGGAAGGTGTAATGTTACGCATGCATGCTTTGAACCTAAAGAATTGGTGAAATTTTATCCGAGAGGAGAAAAGGAAATGTTAGGACCTTTTCATCAATTTATGACTGGTGATACTTTTGAATGGTTTGATGATCGTGGCGTTCCTTTAAAAATTGAAGTTGACAATCGTGTTTTTCCGGAAGCAAATACAAGTCAGGCAATCATAGACTGTTTCCAAACAGCAATAGAAACTTTGGGAATCAAAGTATTGACAAATCACGGCGTAAATTCAGTAAGTCAAAAAGACAATAAGTGGATTGTGAATACAAAAGAGCATGTTTTTGAAGCTGATAAATTAGTGATAGCAGCAGGAAGCTCTAAAAAAGTATGGGAATTATGTGAAACATTAGACCACGCTGTTATCGATCCAGTACCTTCTTTATTTACTTTTAATATTAATGATAAAAGGTTGGTAGATTTATTAGGAATTTCTGTTCCAAATGCAACAGTAGTAATTTCTGGAACAAAATTAGAAGCATCTGGTCCTTTGTTAATTACGCACTGGGGAATGAGTGGTCCTGCAGTTTTAAAATTATCTGCCTTTGGCGCACGAATTCTAGCAGATAAAAACTATCAGTATAATGTAGAGGTAAATTGGTTGTCGAGACCAACAGATAAAATATTGAATGTTTTATTGAATTTAAAAAAGAAGGAACCTCGAAAAACAGTCATTTTAAAATCTCCTTTTAAGGAAATTTCTAGAAGATTGTGGGAGCGTTTTGTTTTATTTTCAGATATTTCTAAAACTCAAAATTGGGCAGATTTAAATAACAGTCAGTTAGAGAAACTAGCAAATGAGTTAACGAAAGGAATTTACAATGCAAACGGCAGAACTACTTTTAAAGACGAGTTTGTAACTGCTGGTGGAGTTGATTTAAAAGAAATTAATTTCAAACGATTTGAAAGCAAGAAACACGATAACCTCTTTTTTGTTGGTGAAGTTTTAAATATTGATGCAGTAACTGGAGGCTTTAACTTTCAGAATGCGTGGACAGGTGGTTTTATTTGTGCGAAGGCATTGTCTGAAGAAATTTAAATTTTTTAGTCAAAATCATATAGAAGAGGGATGACAAATACTATTTTTATGCTATGTGATCACGCATTTTTAGAGTTTGCATAAAACTATAACAAGTATATACTAATATTTCTTAAGCATTCAGAGGCGTTGTATATGATGAAGAACCTAAAATTAATGCAGGTGATGCAATCGTTCACTCTTCCTCCATTTTTGAATGACATTTTAAGTAAAAAACAAAATTATGGCACTAACAGAATCGAACGAATTTGCAATAGGAAAAAAAGCACCAGATTTCTCTTTAAGAAATACAGTGAACAATAAGATGCTTTCTTTAATAGAAGCAAAAGGAGAAAAAGGAACGGTAATTATGTTTATTTGCAACCATTGCCCGTTTGTAATTCACGTAAATACGGAATTGATAAAAATGGCGAATGAATACCAAGCAAAAGGCATTCAGTTTATTGCTATTAGTACGAATGAGACTGTGAACTATCCGCAAGATGGACCTCAGTTTATGAAAGAAGTTGCAGAAAACTTAAACTATCCTTTTCCGTATTTGTTTGACGAGACACAAGAAGTAGCAAAAGCGTATGACGCAGCTTG
>TARA_B110000902_G_scaffold258138_2_pt1 | contig 10136 bp, 8 predicted proteins | sample TARA_B110000902 | Tara Oceans TARA_B110000902 (sample SAMEA4398009) | marine metagenome | biome: Polar Biome; feature: [SRF] surface water layer (ENVO:00010504); material: water (ENVO:00002006), including particulate matter (ENVO:01000060) such as... | depth 5 m | reverse complement strand
GGCGAAGCGGGTGGCATTACTCAGCATATTGGCGCCTACAGCGTAGGTACCGAAAACGGTCAAATCACCTTTATTGATACGCCAGGACACGCAGCATTTACCTCAATGCGCGCACGTGGCGCCAAGGTAACAGATATCGTGGTGTTGGTAGTTGCAGCTGATGACGGCGTGATGCCTCAGACAGTGGAAGCTATCCAACATGCTAAAGCAGCAGAAGTGCCAATTATTGTCGCTATTAACAAGATGGATTTGGAAGGGGTAGATACCGACCGCGTCACGAATGAGCTTGCGTCGAAAGATGTCATTCCTGAAGAATGGGGCGGCGAGACGCAATTCCGTAAAGTGTCGGCGATGACTGGCGAAGGCGTAGATGCGTTGTTAGAAGCCATTGTGCTGCAATCAGAACTGCTTGAATTGGGGGCCATCGAAGATGCTCCTGCTCAGGGTGTGGTAATTGAATCTCGTTTGGATCGAGGTCGCGGCCCAGTTGCTACGATACTTGTGCAAAACGGTTCACTCAAACAAGGCGATATTGTAATTGCCGGTGAATTTCATGGTCGCGTTCGCGCAATGTTAGACGATGCGGGTCGGCCCACTCAGATTGCTGGACCTTCTCAGCCCGTTGAGGTTTTGGGTCTTAATGGCACGCCAGGCGCGGGAGATGACTTTGCAGTCGTGTCGGATGAGCGTTCGGCACGTGAGTTGGCAGAGTTCCGCCGTGATAAGAATCAGGACCGTCTGCAAGCAATGCAGCATGCCTCGAAGCTTGAAAATATGTTCGCCAATATGGCAGAGGGCGAAAAGAGCATTTTGAAGCTTGTTATTAAGGCCGATGTTCGCGGTAGCTTGGAGGCAATTATCCAGTCTCTAGGCGATCTTGGTAATGACGAAGTGTCTGTTCAAGTATTGGGTTCAGGTGTCGGCGGAATTTCCGAGTCTGACGCAACTATGGCCGCCACATATGGCGCAGCCGTGATCGGTTTCAATGTTCGTGCTGATAAAACCGCGAAAGTATTGCTTGAAAAATCTGGCATGGAGTTACGTTACTACAGTGTTATTTACGAACTGATAGATGATGTTAAGAAATCTCTGTCAGGTATGTTATCGCCAGAAATACGCGAAGAAATTGTCGGCATTGCTGAAGTGCGCGACGTTTTCCGCTCGCCACGTTATGGGCAAATTGCCGGTTGCATGGTGACTGAAGGTACCGTTTTCCGTAATAAGCCAATACGTGTGTTGCGTGACAATGTTGTAATTTATGAAGGTGAGTTGGAATCGCTAAGACGATTTAAAGACGACGTTGCTGAAGTTCGGAACGCTACCGAATGTGGTATTGGCGTACGCAATTACAATGATGTTCGCCCCGGCGACTTGATCGAAGTATTCGATACCAAGGAAATTGCGCGAGAGCTTTGAGATTAACCATGAGCAAATCGCAATACTGCCTATACAAGGGAAGAACTTTCTAAATGTCGCGTGATTTAAGAGTAGCGGATTTTGTGCGTGATGAAGTTGCGCGAATACTCCAGCGCGATGTGCGCGACCCGCGAGTCGGGTCATTTGTCAGTGTTAACGACGTCAAGGTCAGTAAAGATCTGTCTTATGCGGAAATTTATGTTTCCTCGTTGCAGGCCGAAACAGACGAAGACAAGAGCGAACTTATCGCTGTGTTGAATAAAGCCGCAGGTTTTTTTCGCTCAGAGTTAGCAAAACGACACACCATGCGAACTACCCCGAGGACACGCTTTCACTATGATGAGCTTGTTGAGAGAGGGCCACGCATTGAGAAGCTCATTGGTAAAGCTGTTTCTCAAGACGAAAGTCGGGGAACAACGGACGACGCGGCGGAATAGTATGCATTTGAATGTGAGAAAGTGCAGTGGCTAAGCGTAGACGCGGTAGACCAGTAGATGGCGTACTCATAGTAGATAAGCCAGCGGGCATTACATCTAATGATGTAGTACAACGAGCGAAAAGACTGTTCGGCGCGCAAAAAGTTGGCCATACAGGAAGCCTAGATCCATTAGCGACAGGGGTTTTACCGCTTTGCTTTGGCGAAGCGACAAAGTTTTCGCAGTTTCTTTTAGATTCAGACAAGAAGTATTGGACACGAATTAAACTAGGCGTGACCACGGCGACGGGTGACGCGGATGGCGAAGTGACAGGTGGTTCTGATGCCTCGCATGTTACTGCTGATGCAGTTGAGAACGCGCTGGCAAAGCTTCGTGGCGAAATTGAACAGATTCCATCGATGTATTCTGCGCTTAAGCATCAAGGTCAGCCGCTTTATAAGTTGGCCAGGCAGGGTATTGAAGTAGAGCGGAAAGCCCGCAAAGTCACGGTATTCAGCAATGAATTGGTCAAATTCGACGGCGATGAGTTAGAACTCGAAATACACTGTAGTAAAGGTACCTACGTTCGGACCATTGCAGAAGAGCTGGGTCATGCGCTAGGCTGCGGCGCTCACGTTATTGGTTTACGACGCCTTGCAGCAGGCCCATATGTAGAGCATGAAGCGATTAGTTTTGAGCAGTTGGAATCTTGTGAAGATAATGATTCGCTAGACAGTTTGTTAAAGCCAATTGGTAGTTCTGTACAAGATTGGCCTCGGGTACGGATGGTCAGTGATACCGCTCACTACCTGTTACAAGGACAACCTGTTCAGGTGGCTAAAGCACCCACCGAAGGTTGGGTACAATTATTGGAAATAGCTGAGAAAGACGATGTCTTTCTTGGCGTTGGAGAAGTCTTGGCAGACGGTCGGATAGCGCCACGCAGATTAGTGGTCTTTAGCTAGGAAGGTCTGTAAGGATGTTTAATGTATGTACTGTAAATATGCGCGGTTCATACGGTAATTTTTTTCGCGTATTGAAGGAGAAGAAAGATGGCACTAACTGCCGCAGTAAAAGCAGATATTGTAAAAGAATATCAACTCGAAGATGGTGACACTGGGTCCCCAGAAGTGCAGGTTGCGTTATTAACAAATAACATCAATACCTTGCAAGGGCACTTTAAAGATCACAAGAAAGATCACCACTCCAGACGTGGTCTGATCAGAATGGTTAATCAGAGAAGAAAACTTCTAGATTACCTAAAGAGAAAAGATGTAGCTCGTTACAGTGATTTGATTAAGCGCCTTGAATTGCGTCGATAGTCATAGAGCTCGCTGGCTTCGGGGCAATTCGCTCAGAAGCGAGTCGATAAGGTATCGAAAAGATACATAGAACATGAATGAAAATAGAAACGCTATAAATATGCAATTCCGATTGGAGGAATCAATTTGAACCCAATTACCAAACAATTTCAGTTTGGCGATCAAACGGTCTCTATGGAGACCAATAAAGTCGCTAAGCAAGCCACCGGATCAGTGGTAGTTACCATTGGTCAAACCGTGGTTTTAACCACAGTCGTCGGTGCTAGAAGTGCTCGCCCAGGCCAGGACTTTTTTCCGCTTACTGTAAATTATCAAGAAAAAACTTATGCTGCAGGAAAAATTCCTGGCGGCTTTTTTCGTCGCGAAGGTCGTCCTAGCGAGAAAGAAACACTGACTTGTCGTCTGATTGATAGACCCATCAGACCGTTGTTTCCGAAAGGATTCATGAACGAAGTTCAGGTGGTTTGTACTGTTGTATCAACAGACAAAAACCAAGATCCAGATATTGCTGCGTTGATTGGTACGTCCGCGGCGCTAGCTATTTCTGGGATTCCTTTTAAGGGACCAATTGGTGCTGCCCGAGTGGGTTTCATAGACGGTAACTATATTCTGAACCCAGGGTACGATGTTCTTAAAGAATCTATGTTGAATATGGTTGTTGCCGGTACTGACGGCGCTGTATTGATGGTTGAGTCTGAAGCGAAAGAATTATCTGAAGACGAGATGCTTGGCGCAGTGTTATTCGCACACCAAGAAATGCAGACCATTATTACAGCTGTCGCAGAGTTTGCTACAGAAGCTGGTAAGCCGTCTTGGGATTGGCAAGCGGAAGAAAAAGACGAAGTGCTTTTATCTAAGGTTAGCGATTCAATCAAGGCGGATCTTGGCGAAGCCTATCGCATCGGCGATAAGATGGATCGCCAAGCGAAAGTTAGCGAGATCAAGAAGGGTATTGTTGCGCAACTTGCTGGTGGTGACGAAGCCGCTTATGCAGGTGACGACGTTGCAGATATGTTCGGCAAGGTAGAGAAAGATTTAGTACGCCAGCGCGTACTTAATGGCGAGCCTCGTATTGATGGCCGCGACCTACGTACTGTGCGACCCATTGAAGTTGAAGTTGGCGTTTTACCAAAAGCTCATGGATCGGCGTTATTTACTCGCGGCGAAACACAGGCGCTTGTGGTGGCTACTCTGGGTACGTTGCGTGACGCAGCGATGATTGATGCGCTAGAGGGTTCTTATAAAGATACCTTTATGCTGCACTACAACTTCCCTCCGTACAGTGTTGGTGAAGCTGGCTTTATGAGCGGCCCGAAGCGTCGTGAAATTGGTCACGGTAAGTTGGCGCGCAGAGGTGTTTCTGCCTCACTGCCAAATGCTGAGGATTTCCCTTATACCATCCGCGTGGTCTCTGAGATTACTGAGTCCAATGGATCCAGTTCTATGGCCAGTGTATGTGGTACATCGTTAGCCCTTATGGACGCCGGCGTACCTATGAAGGCTCCAATTGCTGGTGTAGCAATGGGTCTTGTTAAAGAAGGCAACCGTTACGCGGTATTAACAGACATCTTAGGTGACGAAGATCACCTTGGTGATATGGACTTTAAAGTAGCGGGTACAGCAGCAGGTGTAACTGCATTGCAGATGGATATTAAGATCGACGGTATAACCGAAGAGATTATGGAAGCGGCGATGTCTCAAGCACATGAAGCGCGTATTCATATTCTTGACGAAATGAATAAGGTCATTAGCGTTTCGCGAGAGGAGCTGTCTGACAATGCACCTGCCATGGTGACTTTGAATGTTCATCCAGACAAGATCCGCGACATCATTGGTAAAGGCGGTGCGACTATTCGTTCTATCGTTGAAGAAACCGGTGCAGAAGTGGATATCAATGATGACGGCAGTGTTAGAATTTACGCTGAAGACAGTGCTGCGAAAGACGCAGCTGTTAACCGGATTCAGGAAATTACCGCAGAAGCTGAAGTTGGCCGTATTTACCACGGTAAGGTTGAGCGGATTGTAGACTTCGGTGCGTTCGTGAACATTTTGCCGGGTAAAGATGGCTTACTGCACATTTCTCAAATTGCTGAAGAGCGCGTTGAGAATGTCAGCGACTATTTGACCGAAGGTGAAGAGGTTGATGTGGTCGTTTTGGATGTAGATCAGCGTGGAAGAATCAAGCTGTCTATTAAAGAACTGCCTAACTATCAGGAACAGGATGCGCCAGAAGAGTAACTTCTTCTTTTGCAGACAAAAAAAACCGGCGTATACGCCGGTTTTTTTTTGCTCTATTTTTCTTCCGTGAATCTGTGTGTGGAAAATTCTCTAGGAGTCTTTTTAGCCAACTCTGCACGCATCATCGCAGCACTCGGTTCGCAACTAAATCGTCGACAACTGAAGGATCCGCTAATGTTGATGTGTCGCCCAAGCTGTCCAGTTCGTTTGCGGCAATTTTGCGCAAAATTCGCCGCATAATTTTACCTGATCTTGTTTTCGGTAACCCCGGTGCCCACTGGATAACATCTGGCTTTGCTATAGGACCAATTTCTGTCCTAACCATATCAACTAATTCTTTTTGCAGGGTCTCAGGGTCTGAGTTATCACCTGCCATTAGAGTAACGTAGGCGTAAATCGCTTCGCCCTTCACGTCATGGGGAAAGCTAACTACTGCAGCTTCGGCTACTCGCGGGTGAAGTACTAAGGCGCTCTCAACTTCCGCGGTGCCGATTCTATGTCCTGAGACATTCATGACATCATCTACCCTTCCGGTGATCCAATAATAGCCATCTTCATCGCGTCGGGCGCCATCACCAGTAAAGTAGTAACCCTTATAGGTGGAGTAGTAGGTGTCTATGACGCGCTGGTGATCACCGTAGACTGTTCTGATTTGGCCAGGCCAAGCGCCAGTAATAACCAAGTTGCCCGCAGCGACTTGGTCTTCCATGAGATTACCTTCGGCATCCATCAGCGCCGGTTGCACGCCAAAGAACGGTAAGCTAGCAGATCCAGGTTTCAGGTCTGTTGCTCCGGGCAGTGGCGTGATCATGATACCGCCGGTCTCTGTTTGCCACCATGTGTCGACGATTGGACAGCGACCATCGCCGACTACCCGGTGATACCACTCCCAAGCTTCAGGGTTAATGGGTTCGCCCACACTGCCTAAAAGATGTAACGAGCTTCTAGAACATTTAGTTACGTAATCATCGCCCTGGGCCATAAGCTGTCTTAAAGCAGTAGGGGCTGTGTAGAAAATATTTACTTGATGTTTGTCGATGATTTGCCAGCAGCGAGAGGCGTCTGGGTAAGTGGGAATGCCTTCAAACATGAGAGTGGTTGCGCCATTGGCTAACGGTCCATAGACAATATAAGAATGACCGGTAATCCACCCAACGTCAGCAGTACACCAATAGATATCTCCGTCTTGGTAGTCAAAAACATATTTGTGTGTGATTGCCGCATGTAGCAAATAGCCTGCACTGGAATGTTGCACGCCTTTGGGTTTACCTGTTGAACCAGAAGTATAGAGGATAAAGAGTGGGTCCTCAGCGTCCATAGCGGCAGGTTCTGCGCTGGTGGGTTGAGATGAAGTTAGCTCGTCGTACCAAATATCTCGGCCTGCTTGCCAAGGCACATCTGCACCGGTGTTGCGTACGGTAACTACTGTATGAACATTGGGGCAAGACTCTAACGCTTTTGCGGCGTTTTCTTTCAGTGGTACACGGCGCCCGCCACGCAAACCTTCGTCTGCAGTGATTAAGGTTTGGCAGTCCGAATCCAAAATTCTATCTTTAAGAGACTGAGGCGAGAAGCCGCCAAAAACAACGCTATGAATTGCTCCAATCCTTGCGCAAGCCAACATTGCGTAGGCGGCTTCTGGAATCATTGGCATATAAATACATACGCGGTCGCCCTTTTTAACACCGCGTTCTCTTAAGCCATTTGCCAATTGGCACACGCTGTCCGAGAGTTGCTGGTAAGTAATGTGGGCGTCATTGTTAGGCTCGTCGCCCTCCCAAATGATTGCGGTTTGCTCTGCACGTTCGGGTAAGTGGCGATCTATACAGTTGACGCTAACATTGAGTTGCCCGCCACTAAACCATTCGACATTCCCGTTAGGTAAATCGGCGTGGGATACTGTATCCCATGGTTTTTGCCAATCTAGAAATAACTTAGCTTGTTCGGCCCAAAAATTGTCTGAATCTGTAATTGAACGCTGATACATTTCTTTGTAGCGATTGCTATCAATAAGACACCTTGCTGCGATGTTTGCGGGAACAGGATAAATATCGCTCATGGTTATTCTCTAATTTCTTTGGTTAGTGCGGTACAAAACAGATTTTGAAATCTAGCTATTGGACCGGTTATATCGATTAATTGCGCTAAATCAGGGTGGGGTTAGGATTGTAAAATTGCCGTGTGCCTTCCATGCACAAAATCTGTTCAAGTAGGGCCAAAAAGTGCTCGTCATTGTTGGCAAAATCTACTTCAGAAGCGTTCACTATCAGAAGTGGCGCCTGCTCGTAGTAATGGAAAAACTCTGTATAGCTGTCGTTCAGGGCGTCTAAATAATCTAATTCAATACTCTGTTCAAAATCATTCCCTCTCTGCAGTACTCTGCCCTGCAAAGTTTTAGCCGGGGCCTGTAGGTAGATAACAAGGTCGGGTACTGGCGGCTGAATTTTCAGGTTATTTTGAATTTGTTGATAAAGTAAGAATTCTTCCGTATCTAATGTGAGTTTTGCAAATAGCTCATCTTTTTCCATCATAAAATCTGCCACCAAAGAGCGGTCGAGCAAATCGTTGCCGGGCATGTCTGCTACCTGTCTAGCTCGATGCAGGAGGAAAAAAAGTTGCGTGGGTAATGCTTGGCTGGCGCCCTCGGCATAGAAGCGATCCAAAAATGGGTTTTCTGTCGCGGGTTCAAGCATCAAGGGGTAAGTAAAGACGTCGGCTAATTTGCGCGCTAGCGTTGTTTTACCCACACCGATTGGCCCTTCAATGGCCAAATACTTTGGTAGTGGCTGAAGTTCTGCTGCCGCAGCAATCATTGTCGTTGCTCTTTGCACCGCGCTGATTGGCAAATCACTTGGCTCATTGATCACCGTTTGCAGCGATTCGCCGATGATCACTGAAGAAGCGGTGATTTCTTTCGTTAAATTTTGTTCTGTCATGGTACGAGTGGTGGGTTCCGTATTAGCCGCCATTTTGCCCAATTTATCAAATTTGCATACAATCTAATCATGAACAAGGCCAGCTCTAGGTTCAACCGACAAATCCCCGCAATAAAAAAACCCAGATTACTCCTAGAATTAGTGGTGCGAAACACCATCAATTTATGCTCTGTTGTTCGACGTTATCAAGGGGGGTAGCTTTGCTCGCGCGCTTCTTTCGGCGCTTCTTTTTTGCGTCTCGAGGTAGGGCCTGAATCATTTCCTGCTTATTTTCTGGATTGGCGGTTTGATAATCGGTCCACCAATCTGCGCATTCTTGTAAGGCTGGCTCTGATTCTGCTCGCAAGCATAAGAAGTCATAGCCGGCTCTAAAGCGCTTGTGAGCACTTACTCTCTCAATAGCCTTCGGGCTTCGACCTACCAGTCTATCTTGGGTCATCCACACTTCGCGGGCAAAACTACCAAAACGACGCGGTACGGCGACAAAACTTTGTTGATCTTTTAGCGTCATAAACGCTGGGTCCTCTTCACCCTGCTGCCATTCATTTTTGCGTGCACAGAAATCTTCCCAGAGCAGTACTGCGACCAAAAAGCCGGGTGTAATAGACGCACCGCCCTTGATTCGTTCGTCAGTATTGCGCATTGCCGCTAAGACTAATGGGCTTTGTGGATTGCAGCTTGGGAATAACGCTGCAGCCAATTTTGTATCGCGCATTTTGCGCCATATTTTTTCGCCGTAGCCGTTGAGGAATAGCTTTAAAAACTCGTCAAAGAGTCGCGCAGGGGGTACGGCATCTAAGCGCTTGGCGGTGTCGTCTAAGAGCGTGAGAATTTTTTTGTCTACACTGAAACCTAGTTTTTCACCGAAGCGCAGTGCCCTTAAGACTCTTACCGGGTCTTCTGCAAGTCTAACTTTTGTTTCACCGATAAAGCGCAAGCGCTTGTCTTCTATATCTTGCAAACCACCAACGTAGTCGATGATCTCGTTAGTGTTCGGATCGTAGTAGAGGGCGTTTACCGTGAAGTCTCTGCGAAAGGCATCTTCTTGCAGGGTGCCGAATGCATTGTCACGAAGAATCATGCCTTGCTGGTCGTGGACTACGTTGTCAGACATTGATTGTCGGAAGGTAGACACTTCAATTAAATCTCTACCATAGCGAACGTGCACAATAGGAAATCTGCGCCCCACAATGCGTGCGCGGCGAAAAATTGTGCTGATTTTTTCGAGCGGAGCATTAGTCGCAACGTCAAAGTCTTTTGGTCGCTCTCCACATAATGCATCTCGTACGCACCCTCCTACTAAATAGGCTTGGAACCCATGAGCATTGAGCTCGGCAATAACTTTTAGTGCATTGGCATCTAAATGTTTTTCTTTGATGCCATGCTTAGTTACTCGCTGAGCTTTTGGTGCATCTGTGCTGGTATTTTTTGAATTCAGTTTGAAGATCCCGTTGCGCCACGCAAACCGCGATTACGGGTTTTTTTGCGCGGAATATTTAGTCGTTGTCTACGTTCCCAGAGGCTCTTTCTACTAATACCCAATTTCTCTGCGAGCTCAGTTTCTGTAAGAGACACTTCGTTATCTTGGACGAAGCGTACAAAGTAATCCTCTAATGATGTTTGTGCAGGATCCACCGTGGCTGGATCTGTGCTTTGCAAAGATTCATCGGGTTCTATGGCGAGAAGGCTTTTGGTAATCACACTACCTTCATCAGCCAGTATCACTGCCCGTTCAATGGCATTACCAAGTTCCCTAACGTTACCCGGCCAATGATATTCGAGCATTGCCTTTCTTGCTTCGTCGCCAA
>TARA_B110000902_G_scaffold15970_1_pt1 | contig 10136 bp, 10 predicted proteins | sample TARA_B110000902 | Tara Oceans TARA_B110000902 (sample SAMEA4398009) | marine metagenome | biome: Polar Biome; feature: [SRF] surface water layer (ENVO:00010504); material: water (ENVO:00002006), including particulate matter (ENVO:01000060) such as... | depth 5 m | reverse complement strand
GAATGGGGTTCCCGAGACGACCTTCCCATCGAAACTAACTAAGGGCCCTTATCATGCTGTCATCATTAAAAAAACAACCCGCTGATCGTATTATTGGCCTATCAGCACTATACAATGCAGACCCGCGAAGCAAAAAAATTGATCTAGGTGTTGGTGTGTACAAAGACGCAAATGGCAATACGCCTGTTATGCGAGCAATTAAGGAAGCCGAAAAGCGGTTATGGGACGCTGAAACCACAAAAACATATACAGCAATGATAGGCGATGGTGGCTTTCACACTGCAATGGCTGATCTTGTTTTATCTAATAGTGTTGATCGTGATCGCATTTCATTTTGTGCTACACCAGGTGGCACAGGCGCTATTCACCATGTGCTAGAACTTGTCAAATTAACAGGTGCTAATCCTACAATTTGGTTTAGTGATCCAACATGGGGCAATCATTTATCTATAGCAAAACATCTTGGCATGCCGTTTGCAAAATATGGCTATTTTGACAATTATACACGCTCAGTTAATTTTGAAGGCATGATATCAGATCTATCCAACGTCTCAAAGGGTGATGTTGTTGTTCTGCATGGTTGCTGTCACAATCCAACTGGTGCAAATCTAAACAAAACGCAATGGGGCTTAATAGCAGATCTACTTCTAGAAAAAGAAGCAATTCCGTTCATCGATATTGCGTATCAAGGATTTGGGGAAGGCTTAGAAGAAGACGCATTTGGAACTCGCTTATTAGCAGGCAAATTCCCAGAAATGTTTATAGCATCCAGCTGTTCAAAGAATTTTGGTATTTATCGAGAGCGGTGTGGATTAGTAATGGCGATTTCAGCAGATCCAGACACTAGCGAGATTACACAGGGAAATCTATCTTATGTTAATCGTCAAAATTTTAGTTTTCCACCAGACCACGGTGCTCGTTTAGTTACTATGGTATTAACAGACACAGAACTGCGAGCTAATTGGGTGGCAGAGTTAGAAGATGTTCGATTAGGTATGTTGAGCGCACGTAAGAAATTGGCTGAGGCTTTACGTGTTGAATGTGGGTCTGATCGCTTTGGTTTCCTTGCAGAACACCGTGGAATGTTTTCACGCCTTGGCGCAACCGAAGATCAAGTTAACAAATTACGCGATGAGTATGGAATTTATATGGTTTTCGACAGCCGACTAAATATTGCAGGCGTCACAGAAGAGAAAATAGAAACTATAGCGAAAGCTGTTATCGCTGTTGGCATTTAAACTAACACTAAAGTCCGTATAAAGTATTTTGCTGAAAGGTCTGAACAGGCCACTTTAGAACGTCCCCTTAACTATCTTAAAAATTTTGGATAGTTGGTTGCTAAATATTGTGAAAGCAGTTACGAGCTCATTGCCCGTACTGGGCAAAGTATCCGCAACCTTTTCAAAACGGAGTTTATGATGAACCGTGGAATTATCTTTGGCGTTATAGCCATGGCTACTATAGTTGTAGCCTCGAACATTCTTGTCCAATTTCTAATGGGAAATTGGTTAACATGGGGGGCTTTCACTTATCCGTTTGCCTTTCTTATTACTGATCTAATGAACCGATTATATGGCGCACAACAAGCTAGAAAAGTTGTTCTTACTGGCTTTTTAGTTGGTATTTTCTGTTCGTTCATTGGTACGCAAATTATGGGTGAATATGGGCCATATGTAACACTTCGCATTGCAATAGGATCTGGCACTGCATTTTTAGTTGCGCAACTGGTAGACGTATTCGTATTCAATAAAATGCGTGAAGGTAAGTGGTGGCGCGCGCCCTTGGCATCAACTTTAGTTGGATCTTCTTTAGATACAGCTTTATTTTTTACGATAGCATTTTCTACAACACTTGCTGCGTTAGAGCCTACAAATGATGTGTCTTGGGCAAATGAAGTAATGCCTTTGTTGGGGCAAGGCCCGATTGTACCTCTATGGGTATCGTTAGGCGTTGCTGATTGGTTAGTTAAGCTTTGCCTAGCTTTGATTGCCTTAATACCATTTCGCTTGCTAGTAATTCGTTTGCAAAATGAAACTGATATGATCTGGACCAAAACTGAAAAATAGGTTTAAACTTTACGCCTACTCATTTTTGAGTGGGCGTTTTAATTTATTATACGTACTTTATAAAAAATCGTTTGGCTTTTTGGTAAAGTCGTTGCATGATTTAAATACCGGGCAGAAACGCCCTGGTCAAAAGAAACAATCGAAAGGAGGTGCCCATGATTATTAAGAAAACAGAGCAGCTGGTTAAGGCTACGAGCGAGGTAAGACGTTAGGGGGCAGCCCCCCAAATTTATTATCTGGCTTCAAAACCTGCTTTGGTTTTGCTTGCCACCTCTAAATCTTGAGAGAAGCCCACATCCCTTGATGTGGGCTTTTTCATTTATTATAAAGTATTATGATTAAAATTACTGATACAATCCAAATTGAACCCTGGGAAATTACAGAGAGCTTTATACGCTCTTCTGGCCCGGGAGGTCAGCATGTAAATAAAGTTTCATCAGCCGTTGAGCTGCGATTTGAAGCAGAGCGTTCTCCTAACTTATCAGCGTATGTAAAAATACGATTAAAAAAGTTAGCTGGGAGAAAGTGGACCAAAGATGGCGCAATTATTATTACAGCTGAAAAACACCGATTGCAGCCAATGAACCGCGCTTTAGCACAAGAGAAGTTAATAGAGCTAATTGTTGAAGCTACCAAACGCCCAAAGTATCGAATTAAAACTAAACCAACTAGAGCATCACAACGCCGAAGGGTGGACACAAAAACAAAAAGGGGGCATGTCAAAGCACTTCGTGGGCGCGTTACCGATAATTAGAAATTTGTGTAATCTTTATTTATAAAGCATCAGTAATCTCTCAGGTCATATTATCTCTCGAAATTATTAACTAAAGTTAAGTGAGTGTCTTTGGGTCTTTAAGTTTTGGAAAAAACCCCCTAGAAGGCAAAAAACTCTCCGTAAGGAATATGAAATGGCTAAGTTTACGACAATTGCTGATTTTACGCGCCGCTTACGGACCCCGGATCGTAGCCCAAACGATACACCCCTAACGCCGATCCAGGCTAAAACAGATATTTTATCCGGATTAACCGTTGCTCTTGCATTAGTGCCAGAGGCAATAGCCTTTGCTTTTGTAGCAGGTGTCGCGCCATTGGTTGGGTTGCATGCTGCGTTTATTGTAGGCCTAATTACTGCCATATTTGGTGGCCGCCCTGGTATGATTTCAGGTGCCACTGGTGCATTAGCTGTTGTTATGGTTGCTTTAGTTGCTGAGCATGGTGTCCAGTATCTATTTGCTACGGTTGTACTTATGGGAATTTTTCAAGTTCTAGCTGGTGTTTTTAAACTAGGGAAATTTATGCGCCTTGTTCCTCATCCAGTTATGTTAGGATTTGTTAACGGTTTAGCAATTGTGATTTTTTGGGCTCAAATGGATTTTTTCCAAATAAAAGATAGTAGTGGGCATCATGTTTGGATGACTGGAGCTACCTTATGGATTACCTTAGCTTTAGTTGCATTAACAATGCTCTTAATTTGGATTACCCCAAAAATTACACGTGCAATTCCTGCACCGTTATTAGCTATCACTTTAGTTGCAGCTTTAGTTATCATATTTGACATTAACGTACTAAGTGTTGGTGATTTGAGTTCTGTTAAAGGTGGCCTTCCCACATTTGCCATTCCAATTATTCCTTTTACCTTTGAAACACTTTATATTATTTTACCATACGCATTAATATTAGGATCTATTGGTTTGATTGAAAGTCTCCTAACCCTAAACCTTGTTGGTGACATAACTGGCAAAAAAGGTGGCGCCAGCCAGGAATGTCTGGCCCAAGGCGGTGCAAATATTGTCACTGGCCTCTTTGGAGGCATGGGTGGTTGCGCTATGATTGGGCAATCAATGATTAATGTAAACTCTGGCGGGCGAACACGGCTAGCGGGCATCGCCGCAGCATTATTTCTCCTTTCATTTATATTATTTGCAAGTGGAATTATTGATTTAATTCCTTTAGCGGCTTTAGTTGGAGTAATGTTTATGGTTGTTATTGGTACATTTGCTTGGCAATCAATAAAACTGATGGGCCGTATCCCCGTATCAGATATTTTAGTAATTTTAGTAGTTACTGCTGTGACAGTATTATTCAATTTGGCAATTGCTGTATTTGTTGGGGTCATTATTTCTGCACTAGTCTATGCATGGAATGCTGCAGCACAAATTCAAGTTCACACTCGCCTCTCTGAAACTGAAAAAGGTGCCATTGTATACGAACTATCAGGGCCCTTATTTTTTGGATCTAGCACGCGCTTTCAGGAATTATTTGAACCTGAAAATGATCCTGCTACAATAATCATAGATTTTAATGGTTCTCGTGTTGTTGATCATAGCGCATTACAGGCTATTGATGCAGTTGCAGCCAAATATGAAGCAGCAGGAAAAAAATTAATGTTGCGACATTTATCACGTGATTGCCATGCACTGTTGGCCAAAGCAGGCCAACTCATTGTTGATATGGACGACGATCCAAGTTATCGTATTGCAACTGACTATGGAATTTCAGCTGGCAAAATTGGTGGCCATTAATCTGATCTAATTGATAGGTGAAAAATGTCTAATATAGTTATTGCAGCCCTTTATCATTTTACAAAACTTTCAGATCATAAAAATTTGCAAGCACCACTTATTGAAATCTGTAATTCTCAAGGAATTAAGGGCTCTTTGCTATTAGCATTTGAAGGTATCAATGGCACCATAGCTGGATCACGTACTGGGATCGATGCTGTTTTAAAGCATCTACGCGCATGGCCAGGTTGCTCCAATTTGGAACACAAGGAAAGCCATTCCTCGGGAACCCCATTTAAGCGTATGAAAGTGAAATTAAAGAAAGAAATAGTAACAATGGGCCAGCCCGATGTTGACCCAACTTTAAATGTTGGAAACTACGTTGAAGCATCTGATTGGAATAACCTCATTTTGCAAGAAGACGTTGTAGTGATAGACACACGTAATGATTACGAAGTTGCTATTGGAACATTTGAAGGGGCCGTTGACCCAGAAACTAAAAGTTTTGGAGAGTTTCCTGAATGGTGGGGAAAAAATAAAAATAAATTTCAGAATAAGCGCATTGCAATGTTTTGCACAGGTGGCATTCGGTGTGAAAAATCTACTAATTATCTTATAAACGAAGGTGTTGAAGATGTTTATCATTTAAAGGGTGGCATATTAAAATATCTAGAAGATGTGCCACAAGAAGATAGCAAGTGGGATGGTGAATGCTTTGTTTTTGATGCTCGTGTATCGGTCAAGCATCGCTTGGAAGAAGGTAAGTATAAGCTGTGCTATGCCTGTCGAATGCCGCTTGCTCCAGATGCCTTTAATCGTTCTGAATTTGAAAAGGGTGTATCTTGTCACCTATGTATCAATACTAATGGCCCCGAGCGAAAAAAGAGGTTTAGGGAACGGCAAAGACAAGTAGAGCTCGCAGATAAACGTGGTAAACACCATATTGGATAATTCTAAAATATGACCGAAATCACTGTTAGCCTGTTGGTGATACTTTTTTTGTGGGACTCTGCGCTGGTTTCTTTGATGCAATATCCGGGGGTGGGGGACTTATATCACTTCCCGCAATGTTAATTGCTGGGGTCCCACCATTAACTGCAATAGGAACAAATAAGCTTCAAGGTTTGTTTGGAACAGCTTCAGCAACCATAACATTTGCCGCTAAAGGGCATTTAGATTTGCGGGCTTTATGGCCAATTGCTTTCCTATGTTTTGCAGCATCCTCAGCTGGAGCACTTACTGCATCATACATTCCACAAGAAGCATTAACTTATGCATTTCCCTTTATCCTAATTGGAGTTGCACTTTATTTTGCATTATCACCAATATTTTGCATTATCACCAAACTTAACAGATTTAAGGAGAAAACCACTTATACCAACTCTTATTTTAACTAGTTTTTTATTACCAGTAGTAGGGTTTTACGATGGTATTTTTGGTCCAGGTGCAGGATCATTTTACATGCTAATGCTGTTAAGTCTTGGCGGCATGGGTATTTTACAAGCCACTGCACAAACAAAATTTTTTAATTTTGCATCAAATTTTGGTGGATTTATTGGGTTTGCACTTATTGGTGCTATCTCTTGGAAGGTTGGATTTTTAATGGCAGCAGGGCAGATTATTGGCAGTACACTTGGCGCGCGCTTGGCTATGAAAAAAGGGGCGCAAATCATTAAGCCACTACTAGTCACTATCTGTATAGCAACGGCATTAAAATTATTGCTTAGTAATTAAACTCTACAGGCATAAATTTTTATGAATAAAAAATTATATTTTTATACGTCTGCCTAGTGGAATTTCGCGAATAGGTAAATGAACAATTGCACTAAACGCACCAACACCTATTCCAACCCACCAAACAGTATTATAATTTCCATAAGCGTCATACAATGCGCCACCTAGCCAAACCCCTAAAAATGATCCTAATTGATGGCTAAAGAAAACTATTCCATATAAAGTTCCCATATATCGTAAGCCATAAATGTAACCTACTAAGCCAGAGGTTAACGGTACAGAAGCTAGCCATAATAGGCCCATAGTGATTGAGAACGTGACAACTGTTAATGGCGTCATTGGGACCATAATAAAGATAATGGCGATTACTGTTCGTCCAGTATAAACAATCGCTAATAGGTTTTTCTTTTTATAATATTTACCAAAATAACCCGCTGTAATTGTTCCTACAATATTTGCTGCACCAATTAGTGCAATTGCAAATGCACCCAACGCGCTGGTAGTGTTTACACCAATACCAGAAAGCAGCCCCCCACTAGAAATTGGACCACACATCTCAGTTACAAATGCTGGAAAGTGAGCTGTAACAAAAGCTAACTGAAAACCACATGAAAAAAAACCAAGAAAAATTAAGGTAAAACTAGGATCATAAAAAGCTTTTTTTAGAATTTGGCCTAATGTTTCTTCTAAACTTTCAGTACTGTTTTTTACAGGTGCTTTAAGTACAGGTAGCAGTACTAAAGTTGAGATAATTATCCCTGCAAAAATTAGAAATACAATTGACCAATTGAAATGGCCTAAAAGGTATTCAGCCGCTGGGGGGCCTATAATCTGACCAACAGAACCAACAGCAGTCGCTATCCCTAATGCCATAGATCTGTTTTCATCTGATGCAGCCCGACCCACGATCGCTAAAACTACACCAAATCCAGTACCAGCTACGCCAAAGCCAACGAAGAGAGCATAAAATTGATGCTGCCCAGGGCTAATCGCATAACTAGATAATATTAGTCCCACAGCATAAAAAATCACACCTAATAAAATTGCCTTACGATCACCAATCTTCTCTGCAATTGCCCCAAATATGGGTTGGCCAACACCCCATGCTAGGTTTTGAATAGCGATAGCCATTGAAAATTCAGTGCGCGCCCAAAAAAACTGATCTGCTACTGGAATCTGAAAGACCCCAAACGATGCTCGGATACCAAAACCAATCATTAATATTAATGACGAAGCAATTAGAACAGGTGTAATTAATTTAGAATTATGTGGTTGCATGTAATTACCTCTTTGGTTGTGCCAGCTTTATAAAATTGCTAGTTAGGGTCAATGGGTTTTTGGGGCTGGGTAATATGAAACCAATAGATATTTACAATCAACGGGTCTTATCTGGCACTTTGGTTTCAGACAATAATCAACTAAAAACACTTCAAGCCTTACAAGACTTAGCAATAGAGATTGATGGCTATAAGCCTCGATCAAAATGGCTATTATCTGGTTTATTTGGTATAAGAGCACCACGCCCAAAGGGGCTATATATTTATGGTGGAGTTGGCCGAGGTAAGTCTATGTTAATGGATTTATTTTTTGAAGCATCTCCAGTAACAAGAAAGCGTCGTGTGCACTTCCATGAATTCATGCAATCAATTCATCAAAGTCTGTATGAAGTAAGACAAACGGGTGTTGAAGATGCCATTCGTCCAGTTGCAGAAAAGATTATCTCTGAAGTTGATCTACTATGTTTTGATGAAATTCAAATAACAGATATTACGGATGCAATGATAGTTGGTCGTTTATTTGAATTTTTATTAGATTCAGGTGTTATTATTGTAACAACATCTAATAGACATCCAAATGATTTATATAAAAGTGGGTTAAATCGTTCATTATTTTTACCATTTATCAAAATGATCGGACAAAGGCTTACTACTTTGAATTTAGATAGCGACACTGATCATCGTCAAAATAATATAAATGGTAATATTGTTTATTTTTATCCCTTAAACGAAGAAACTCATCAGAAAATTGAACAGCTGTGGGAAACCCTATCGCGTGGAAAGTCTACACCTCTTATCTTAACCCAAAAAAAACGTAAAATTGAGATTCCTTTTCATGTTAATGGTATCGCCCGCGCAAGCTTTGCTGATTTATGCAATAAAGCTTTAGGTCCAGGAGATTACTTAGTAATTGCCAAATCAATAGATTTATTAATGATAACTAATGTACCCCAATTAGGGAAGGATAATAGCAACCAAGCTAAGAGGTTTGTCACACTTATTGATACTTTATATGAGGGTAGTATTAAGGTCATAATAAGCGCAGATGCAGAAGTGGAAGAATTGTACAAAGATGGTATTGGTTCCTTTGAATTCAACCGTACAGCAAGTAGATTAAGAGAAATGCAGTCTGAAGTTTGGGGAACCTAATTTCATTCGCGCGCCTTGCGCAATTCAATTAAAAACTCTTTATTAGCAAGGCCATCAGGGGTCAAACCTAATATAATTTGATACTTTCTAATTGATTTTCTTGAATTTGGACCAATGATACCATCAGGCTCACCAACGTCATATCCTATTTGGTTTAACAGCTTCTGTACTTCAACTTTTTCTTTCAGCTTTAGTGCACCGGGCCCGCGGGGCCATTCACGTTGAAACGGTAACTCACCTAAGATACGGTCAGCTAGGTGCCCCACGGCCATCGCGTAAGAGTTTGAATTATTATAACGTTTAATTACAAAAAAATTCTTGAATACAATAAAAGCAGGGCCCTTAGCGCCAGCTGGAAGAAATACTGAACCTTCGCCATGGTTTGGGATCTTATTATTTTTGATGGTTCTAACACCTAACTCTGTCCAGCGAGATGGTGTCGCTTTAACTTCAAGATCAGCATTTCTATAATTAAATCCTGCAGGTAATATTACTTCTATTCCCCATGGTTGATTATTTTTCCACCCAAATTTAGCAAGGTAATTTGCTGTTGAAGCTAGGGCGTCTGATGGATCCGCAGGATCCCAAACATTTCGCTTTCCATCACCAGTAAAATCTTGTGCGTAGGCTTGATAGCTTGTTGGTATGAACTGAGTATGCCCCATAGCGCCTGCCCAAGAACCCATCATTTTATCAGGTGTAATATCGCCACGTTGTATAATCTTTAGCGCTTCCATTAATTGTTGCCGTCCAAACTTTTCACGCCGGCCATCATATGCAAGAGTTGCTAGGGCTTCTATAATATTAATATTTCCCATTCGTTGGCCATACGAAGTTTCTAGCCCCCAAATTGCGACTATTACTTCAGCATCAACTTTATATTTTTTCTCTATTTGATTTAGAATATTTGCCTGAATATTAAAACTGGCTTGTCCATCTACAACACGTTTTGGTGATGTTGCAGTATCTAGATAATCCCAAATTTGGCGTGAAAACTCAGCCTGTTTTCTATCTAACTGTACAACGCGGTCGTTTAACAAGACGCCCTCAAATGCATCATTAAGCGTATTGGCACTAATACCATTCAACAATGCATCTTGGCGAAATGATTTTACCCAAAGTTGAAAACCGCTCTGACTTTGGGCTACTTGATATTGCCCTAATTGAGAGTTTTTAGCGTTTACAGGCATTACCAAAACAAACAGACTCAAAGCCAAAGTCGCTGAAAATTTTAGCATTTATTACTCTCCTGCTCGAGACAATTATTCATTTTTAGTATAATCTAATGCACGCATCTCCCTAAAACAATACACCTATTCAAATTGGCATAATTGCGCCAATTGTTAAAAACATAAGTTTTAAAATATACTGTCTATCAACGGTTTTTTTTTCGTTTACCTTTATCCTTA
>TARA_B110000902_G_scaffold221112_1_pt1 | contig 10144 bp, 8 predicted proteins | sample TARA_B110000902 | Tara Oceans TARA_B110000902 (sample SAMEA4398009) | marine metagenome | biome: Polar Biome; feature: [SRF] surface water layer (ENVO:00010504); material: water (ENVO:00002006), including particulate matter (ENVO:01000060) such as... | depth 5 m | reverse complement strand
ATACATACAAAAAAACAACTAAAAGAGGCAACACATGTCTTTATTACATTGGGCACTTCTTGGGTCTACCGATACTTAGAAACGAACACAATCGTTGCAAATTGCCATAAAATTCCACAGAAAGAATTTTCAAAAGAACTGTTATCAGTTGCTGAAGTCTCAAAAACATTAGAACAGTGTATTGCGTTGCTCAAATCAATAAACAAAACGGTTTCAGTAACATTTACCGTTTCTCCTGTTCGGCACTTGAAAGACGGTTTTATCGAAAATACACGAAGCAAAGCACACTTAATAGCAGCAATTCACACGGTTATAAATTCAGAAAATAACACGTATTATTTCCCTTCTTATGAAATTGTTATGGACGAGTTAAGAGAATATCGTTTTTATAATGAAGACATGCTGCATCCAAATACAACAGCGATCAACTATATTTGGGAAAAATTTGTTTTCAGTTGGTTTTCTAGAGAGGCTCAAGATACTATGCAAGAAGTAGAAACAGTTCAAAGAGGAATTTCTCACAGACCTTTTAATGAAAAATCTGAACAACATCAACAGTTTTTAAAAAAATTAGACATAAAAAAAGGAAATCTATTAATGAAATTCCCTTTTTTAAAATTCTAAATACGTTACTATATATTACTTTTTAATGTGTTGATCTACATTTTGCCAAGGACCTCCGTTAATTACATCCAGTCCATTTTCAACTAAAAACTGTGCTGCTTGACCACTTCTAGCTCCACTTCTACAAACTGCAATTATAGGTTTGCTCCAAGATTTCATTTGTTCTATTTCTAAAGGAATTGAAGTTAAAACAATATGTTTAGAACTTTCTATATGGCCTTCATTCCACTCTTCTAAAGTTCTAACATCTACAATTACTGCCTCTTTTTCTAAATACTCTTTTATTTCTATACTCATGTTTTTTTTGGCTTAAAGGTGTCAAACAATCCCACAATTTTATATTTCAGGTTGTTCGACTTTTAATAAATTTAATCCGTTCTCTATTAACTTTTTGTAATTCTCATTTTTTTGTAATAATACCAAATAAGCATGTATTTCTTCTTGTATTACAAAATGATATTGCAAAGCTAGTTCATAAAGTTCTAAATTCAATAACCAATCATTGGAAAATTCTTTTTTCAACTGCTTAAAAATAGTTGTTATTGTGTCTTCAGAAACTACATTTTCTTCTCGCATATTCCTTGTTTTTTCATACAAAGAATACAACTCTTTTTCTTTATCAGTATATTTTATTTTGTGGGTTTTCGTTGTGGAAACGGCGCTTTTATCCTCAAAAGAGTTGATATCTGCTGCATCTGAGAACGCAGAAACTACCCCTTTACCAACTGCCATGTCATAAATTCCCCATTCTGGTTTAAACAGTACCTGTTCTTCATAAGTAACAGTACAATTTTCAAAAGAAATTAATAATATTTTACCACGTAAATCTCTAGTTCCCGTAATTAAATTTCCGACTACCTTTATTCCGCCTTCAAACTCCAAAGAAGTTCTTTTGCCTTCATAAATTTGGTATGCTTCTAAATCTCTAGGGCTCATGTCTTCGATAGGAATATTAATTCCTTTCAATTTTCCTAAAGGACTTCCAAAACCATTTGCATGCTTTTCTACACCATGCCCGATTAATTCTTTATCTCTATTTGACAACGCTGTTAAACCAGTAGTTTGAAAATAAATTGGCTTGTTATTTTCGTTCGCTATTACCTTGGTAAAAATACCAGAAATTTGTATTCCTGTACTCAACTCAATAGTTCCTAAATTCTTAGAATTTATTAATTTTTGTATTCCTGTTAAGCCTCCTTTTCGAATGGCCATTTTATTTGCAAATTGCTCTAAAACCAAACTTAAATGTGCAAAATTTGGCGTCACAAATAATTGTGGTTGCGGTTTTGTAATATCGAAATTAATATCTGCAGCCGCTATAGAGTAGGGTCTTTTTATAACCTCATCTTTCATACACCAAGCACTTTCACCAATTGAAGAAAGTAAGCCTGCCCCATAAATTTTGGCGTCCTCTAAAGAACCAATCATACCGTATTCCACCGTCCACCAATGTAAATTTCGGATTTGTGCCATTTCAGACAATTCACCCATATTATCTTGTAAATAAGCTACTTTCTCTTCTGCATCCTTCACTTCACTGGCTGAAGAATTTGGATTTTCTTTTAAAATAGATAAAAGACGAATCGCTTCATATATTTCAAAATCTTTCGCCGAAGAAATAGCTTTACAGCCTATTTCACCAAAACGTCTTAAATATTCTGCATATTCTGGGTTTGCAATAATTGGTGCATGCCCTGCAGCTTCGTGAATAATATCTGGCGCTGGAGTGTATTCGATATGATTTATAGTTCTCATATCTGACGCTATCACCAAAACATTATACGCTTGAAATTCCATAAATGCATTTGGAGGAATAAAGCCGTCTACAGAAACTGCTGCCCAACCAATATCTTTTAAAATTCGATTCATTCCTGCCATATACGGAATTTCTTCTGTTGAAATTCCCGTCTTATCAAGACCTTTTATATAAGAGCCATGGGCAACCTTGCTTAAGTAATCGACATTAATTCGCATTACATATCTCCAAACTGCTTGATTTTGCTTTGTATATTCTTCATAAGGTTGATTTACAACAAACTTATGTAAGTGTTTTGGTAGTTTTTTTGTGACATCATTCAATTGAAAGTGCATACTGATCTATTTATTGAATTATTACCACAAAATTACGCATTATAATAATAATTCTATATTTTATATCTGTTAAATAAATAGCTCCCTTTTTATTATTTATTACAACAAGGTAGCTCCTATTTTTAAAGGTTTTCTTAGACTCAGACTCGCTTAGGAATTAAATAAAGAGGTTCTGTTCTAATTTTTAAAGAAAAAGAAATTAGGATGCTTTTAATGATCACTTCTCATGGCAAAAATTATGCTACCTACTACGCTATCGGTTTCGTTAAATTATATAAAAAACAAAAAAAACTTTCTTATTTTTACTGCTCAATTTAAGAAAATGAATAAGAAAGTAATCTTAATGATATTAGATGGCTGGGGAATTACACAAGACCCAAAAGTATCTGCTATTTTCAACGCAAAAACACCTTTTATAAACAGTTTATATGACGCATATCCAAATGCAGCTCTAAGAACAGACGGTTTACACGTTGGTTTACCAGAAGGCCAAATGGGGAATTCTGAAGTGGGTCACATGAATTTAGGTGCTGGTAGAATCGTGTATCAAAATTTGGCTAGAATTAATAAAGCAGTCAAAGAAAAAACGTTGCATACTGAAAAAGTATTAGTAGATACTTTTAAATATGCCAAAGAAAACAAGAAAGATGTTCATTTGTTAGGATTAGTTTCTGACGGTGGTATTCACGCACATATTAATCATTTAAAAGGAATTTTAGATGTCGCAAAAGAAAATGAAGTGGATAATGTGTATTTACATGCATTTACCGATGGTCGCGATTGTGATCCAAAATCTGGAACCTTTTTTATAAATGATATTCAAGAATATATGAAAGAAAGCACAGGAGAATTGGCTTCTGTAACTGGGCGTTATTATGCAATGGATAGAGATAATAGATGGGAACGAGTTAAAGAAGCCTACGACGGTATTGTTAACGGAATTGGTGTGAGAAGCACAGATGTACTTGCAACAATGAATGCAAATTATGAAAATGGGATTACAGATGAATTTCATAAGCCCATCATTGTTACAAATAAAGATAATACTCCAAAATCACAAATAAAAGAAGGAGATGTTGTTTTATTTTTTAACTATAGAACAGATAGAGGACGAGAATTAACAAATGCCTTGTCTCAAAATGATTTTCCTGAATTTGGAATGAAAAAGCTACAACTATACTTTACGACCATTACCTTATACGATGCGAGTTTTAGTGGAATAAACGTTATTTACAATAGCGATAATATTAAAAACACGCTCGGAGAAGTGCTGTCTAAAGCAGGTAAAAAACAAATTAGAATTGCAGAGACAGAGAAATATCCGCATGTTACATTCTTCTTTTCTGGTGGTCAAGAAGCTCCTTTTGAAGGTGAATCTAGAATTTTAAAGAATTCGCCAAAAGTAGCAACTTACGACTTAAAACCAGAAATGAGCGCACATGATTTAACAGATGCATTGTGTGAAGATTTGGAAAAAGGTATAGCAGATTTTGTGTGCTTAAATTTCGCAAATGGAGATATGGTAGGCCATACAGGAATTATGAAAGCTGCTATTAAAGCATGTGAAACGGTAGATAATTGCGCAAAGAGGGTTATTGAAACAGGTTTAAAAAACGGGTACTCTACCTTGTTAATTGCAGATCACGGAAATTGCGAAACAATGATGAATCCTGATGGTTCGCCGCACACAGCGCATACAACAAATCCTGTTCCATTCATTTTGATTGACACAGAAATAAAATCTATAAAAAATGGTATATTAGGCGATATTGCACCCACCATTTTAAAATTAATGGGCGTTGAGCAACCAAAAGAAATGACGCAGCATTCATTACTTTAAACATAAAAATTCAGAAAAATGAAATATTACTTTTTACTTTTATTTACCATTACATTAACTTCTTGTAGCGCACAAAAAGAAACAAATGCCGTAAAAAACAAACGAGGAGATTTAGTAGGTTTCGCAAATAAAGAATCTTTTAATCAGGCGCCATACGATATTTGGTTTACTGAAAATTTTGATACGTACAAACCAGATGATGCAGTAATTTCTTCACTAGAAACAGCATTAAAAAATGTTAAAATTACAGGTTTCATGGGCACTTGGTGTGGAGACAGTAAGCGAGAAACTCCACACTTATACAAAATTTTAGAATTGGCAAATTTTAACTTTAAAAACTTAGAGTTGGTTACTGTAAATCGCTCAAAAAAAACACCGGAGAACTTACAGAACGGTTTCGATATAAAAAAAGTACCAACATTTATTTTCTATAAAAAAGGTGAAGAAATTGGTCGTTATGTCGAATATGCGCGAGAAACGCTAGAAGAGGATGTACTAAAAATTGTTTCAGGTAAAGCCTACAAACATTCTTACGACAACAGCAAGTAAATAAATAGAAATCACTTAATTATTGCGATAGATTTTGGCGGCACCATTGCTAAAGACGCCTATCCCAAGATTGATATTACACAACTTTGTGCGTTTGACAGCCTAAGGAAATTAAAAGTGAAGGTTATAGATTAATTCTTTGGGCCTATAGGTGCGCCTCTAAATTAGATGAGGAAATTACTTTTTGTAATAATAATGACGTTGCATTTTATGCTGTAAATAAAAGTTTTCCTGAGGAAGAATTCAACCAAAAAATATACTAGAAAAATACATGCAGATATATTTGTAAACGATAGAAATATTTTTGGTTTTATTGGTTGAACAGAGTTTACAAACAAATTTTTAACTACGAACCCGATTTTTTAAAAAAAAAGGAATTTTCTCTTTCTTCAAATACGTATTTGGGCCCTCTATTTCTTTAAATTATAGTAACTTTGCGGTTCAATTTTTTTTTAAAATGATTCAAATCAAAACCAAAGAAGAAATAGAAATTATGCGCGAAAGTGCTTTGGTAGTTTCTAAAACATTAGGGATGCTCGCTAAAGAAGTAAAACCTGGAGTTTCAACTTTATATTTAGACAAATTAGCAGAAGATTTTATTAGAGCAGAAGGCGCAATACCTGGTTTTTTAGGTTTGTACGATTTCCCTAACACACTCTGTATGAGTCCAAATTCTCAAGTAGTGCACGGGATTCCCAATAAAAACCCATTAATAGAAGGCGATATTATTTCTATAGATTGTGGCGCTATAAAAAATGGTTTTTATGGAGATCACGCATACACCTTTGCTGTTGGTGAAATTGATATAGAAACTAGAAAATTATTAGACGTTACCAGAGAGAGTTTATACGTTGGTATTCGGGAGTTTAAAGCAGGAAACAGAGTTGGAGATGTTGGTTATGCTATTCAAAAATTCTCAGAAGATAGAGGTTACGGCGTAGTTAGAGAACTCGTTGGTCATGGTTTAGGTAGAAAAATGCACGAAGATCCAGAAATGCCAAATTATGGTAAAAGAGGAAAAGGGAAAAAGTTTATTGAAGGAATGGTAGTTGCAATTGAGCCAATGACCAACTTAGGAACTCACAAAATTAAACAACATTCAGACGGCTGGACAATTACTACTTTAGATGGTAAACCTTCTGCACATTTTGAACATGATATTGCTATTTTAAACGGCAAACCAGAATTATTGTCTACTTTTAAATACGTGCATGAGGCATTAGGTATTGAGACGAATGAGGAAGATGAGTTTCGACAGTAAAATATTTGAACCTCTGTAAATTAATTATGAAACTCTTTAAACACATCTTAAATACCATTCCAAGACCTTGGCTTATAAAAGCTAGTTATTTAGTGCGACCCGTAATTGCCTGGTATTTAAAAGGTGATAATTTTACAGATCCTATAGATGGAAGAAGTTTTAAAAAAATGCTGCCCTATGGTTACGGTGAGCAAAGAGAAAATGTACTTTCTCCATCTACGTTATCCTTAGAAAGACATCGTTTAATGTGGCTTTTTTTAAGAGACCAAACCTCTTTTTTTACAGCAGACACGAAGTTAAAAGTATTACATATTGCACCTGAACAGTGTTTTTTAGATATTTTTAGAAAGCAAATAAACCTAGATTATACAACTTCAGATTTAGAATCTCCGATTGCAGATGTAAAAGCAGATATTTGCAATTTACCATTTAAAGAAAACGAATTTGATGTTGTTTTTTGCAACCATGTTTTAGAACATATTACAGACGATACAAAAGCAATGCAAGAATTATATCGAGTTTTAAAACCAGGTGGCTTTGGAATTTTTCAGGTTCCACAAGACGTATCAAGGGCAACAACTTTTGAAGATAATTCTATAATTGATAAAAAGGAGCGTGCAAAAATATTTGGGCAATATGATCACGTTAGAATTTATGGGCGTGATTACTTTGATAAATTAAAAAATATTGGTTTTCAAGTAGATGAAGTAGATTATACAAAAAAAATCCCGCTAGAAAAACTAAACCGATTTTGTTTAATGCCGAATGAAATTCTTCCTGTCTGTTATAAACTATAGAGTACAACTAAAAAACCTTCTACTTGTAGATATAATTAGTATACTCTTCTAAATTCCCCTCCGTATTTGTAAACAATAATATCACTTCTAATTTTGTATTTTTATCCAAAAAAGATTTAGTCTTCTCTAGACCCATTGCCATAAAAGCAGTTGCATAGGCATCTACGTCGGCACAATCTAAATCTGCAATTACAGAAACGCTTAATAAGTTACTTTCTATAGCATACCCAGTTTTTGGATTTATTGTATGTACATACTTTTTACCCGCATCGGTAATTCTAAATTTTCTATAATTCCCTGAAGTTGCCATTGATTTATTTGATAAATTTAGATTTTTAAAACCTGAATTAGAAGTAGATTCTATCGGGTCCACCAGTTTCACAACCCAAGGTTGTTGCTCCTTTTTAAAACCACCTGTTCTTATTTCTCCACCAATTTCCACTAAGTAATTATGAATTTCTTTACTTTCTAAAAACCGCGCAATAACATCAATTCCGAAACCTTTTGCAATAGAATTAAAATCTAAATAAATTTCTGGTTTCTCTTTAACAATACGCTTATTTTTAAGTTTCACTTTATCTAGACCAACAAACTGCATTTGTACTTTTACTTGATCTTCTGTTAAATTTAGTTTTTCTATTTTAGGTCCGAAACCCCAGGCATTTACAAGATTACCCACTGTCGGATCAAAAAAACCATCTGTCTCTATAAATATTCTTTTCGATTTCTTTAAAACTTCCACAAAAAAATCATCTACAATAATATCTGTGTCCCCTTTATTTATTTTAGAAATATCTGACCTCTCCATATATGTAGACAATGACAAATTCACTTTTAAAAACAAACTATCTATACTTTTTTGATAATTTGTATCTGAATTTAAATAGGTTATCTTGTACGTGGTTCCAAAAACAAGTCCTTTTAGCGTATAATCTTTAAACAAATGTTCTTTTTTGCAGGTTGCAAAAACAAGAAAAATTGAGAAAACAAGAAGAAAATGAAAGTATTTCATGAAGTGATGTTATTAAAGACAAAAATAGCGTATAATTTTATCACAAATTATTGTTAATCGTTCTTTTTGTTCATTGATTTTATTAAATTTGTTCATACTATAAAACCATAAAACTTTAAATAAATGAAAAAAATATCTTTAATTTTAGTGTCCGCAATTTTATTTAGTTCGTGTGTTTCTAAAAAAGATTTTGCAGCGTTGCAATCAGAAAAGACAAAAACGCAAGCACAATTATCAATTGTAAAAGGAAATTTACAAAAGTGTTTAATTGAACAAGATGAAAAGCTTTTCGCTTTAACAGAGCAAATAAAATACTTACAAGCCGATAAAAAAAATGCATTGAAGCAAGTCGAAAACTTAACCGTTTTAACGCAATCTTCTTCAGATAATATTAAAACAGTTATTGCTCAATTAAGTGAAAAAGATAAATATATTAACGGCGTTAGGGAAGCAATGACCCAGAAAGATTCTTTAAATCTTGCTATAAAATATCATTTAACAAGAAACCTAACACAAGGTATACAAGATGAAGATATTGAGGTTAATGTTGAAAAAACAGTAGTTTTTATCTCTATTTCTGATAAATTATTATTTAAAAGCGGAAGTTACAATGTAACGGACGGTGCGTATACTGTTTTAGAAAAAATAGCTAAAGTTATAAATGACCAACCACAAATGGAGGTTATGATTGAAGGTCATACAGATACTACTCCAATTAAAAGAGATATTATTCAAGATAACTGGGATTTATCTGCTTTAAGAGCAACTTCTATTACAAGAATTTTGCAATATAAATTTGGTGTAAAACCCAATCGTTTAATTGCAGCAGCAAGGAGTCAATACATTCCTTTGGTTTCTAATGATACCCCAGAAAATAGAGCAAAAAACAGAAGAACAAAAATTATTATTATGCCTAGATTAAATCAATTTTTTGATTTGCTAGAGCAAGACGCTAAATAATTATCAACTTCTTTAAAATTATTAAAAACCACTCTTAAGAGTGGTTTTTTGTTTTTTTGAAATAGATTTCTTTTTTATCGATTTTATCAAAAAAAAAACATATCTTCCGAACAATTCCTTCAACTTACCAAAGCTTTGTCTTACCAGCGTACCCAGCGATAAACAAAACTTAATAACTCAAGCACCAACAAACGAAACAATCAATTATCGAGAGTAAAGACATTTTGGCGAGCTCAAATTGTTAATTGATAAAATAGTGCTTTATTAAAGGTTCAGTTAAAACGAAGCAAGCTAACTGCCCACAGTGATGACTAAGTAAATATCTAAAAGAAAGAGGTGTCGTAAGATTAGCGCACTGCAGTTATTTAGCCTAAAAACCGTAAGATAATGAGTAACCGTTTAAATGAAGGATTAAAGAGAGAACTCATAGAATTAAAAAACAATGATCTTACTTCTTCTAAAGAGGAACAATACAGAGAGATCTTTGACTCCATGTCAGAAATGGTTGAGGTCATAGAACTTATTTATGATGAAAATGACCACCCCACAGACCTACTCATTATAGATGTAAATATTTCATTCGCAAAGCATCTAAAAAAAACTAAGAACCAATTAATAAATAAGAAAATGTCTTCGGTAGTTGGAACCTTAGAAGAATATTGGCTTACCTCGTTTGCCAATGTTGATAAAACAGGACAGCCTATTAGTTTTAAAAATTATGGAGCAGAATTTAAAAAATATTATTTTGTTTCGGCTTGGAAAATTTCAAAAAAAAGGATATGTGTTTCTTTTATTGACATTACAGAGAGTGAAAAAACTGAAATGGAGCTAAAAGAAAGTTACGAAAAAGAAAGAATAGCGCGAAGAAAAACAAATCACACACTCTTAGAAAAGGAGTTAGAATTATACCGTACCATTGATGATTTAGATGCCGCTAATAAAAAACTTGCTTTTCAAGGGGAAGAAAAAGACAAGCGAACAAAGGAATCCGTTCTAGCCAGCAAAGAGAA
>TARA_B110000902_G_scaffold76368_2_pt1 | contig 10158 bp, 18 predicted proteins | sample TARA_B110000902 | Tara Oceans TARA_B110000902 (sample SAMEA4398009) | marine metagenome | biome: Polar Biome; feature: [SRF] surface water layer (ENVO:00010504); material: water (ENVO:00002006), including particulate matter (ENVO:01000060) such as... | depth 5 m | reverse complement strand
GCTCTCATTGCACCTCCCGCCTTAACACCAGTTCCAGAAGAAGCGGGCTTAATAAATACTTGAGCTCCACCAAATTTAGTAAATTGTTCATGAGGAATAGTTCCGTTAATAACTGGAATTTTAACTAAATTCTTTTTAGCTGACTCAATTCCTTTCGCAATAGCTGTAGCTACATCATTAGATTTTCCTAAACCAATTCCTACAATAGATTGTTCATCTCCAACAACAACAATTGCTGAAAAACGAAATGTTCTACCACCCTTAGTTACCTTTACAACTCTTTGTACAGCTACTAATCTATCTTTTAATTCGATATCAGAAGAAGCCTTTACTCTTTTATTTTCTGCTAGTTTCATACTATTTATTAGAATTTTAAACCTGATTCACGAGCTGCATCTGCTAAAGACTTGATTCTTCCGTGGTATAAAAATCCACCTCTATCAAATTTTACAGAAACTACTCCAGCCGCTTTAGCTTTTTCTCCTAAAAGAGATCCTACTAATTTAGCTTGTTCTATTTTATTTACTTTTTTACCTTCAATCGACTTTTCAGTAGAAGCTGCTGCAGCAATTGTAGTTCCTGCATTATCATCAATTAATTGAGCGTAAATCTGTTTATTCGACCTGAAAACTGCCAATCTTGGAGTTTCAGCAGAACCGCTAATTACTTTTCTGATTTTATACCTCTTACCTTGTCTTTTATCTTTTCTTGACTCTATCATTTTATCTTATTTATTAACTTGCTGCTGTTTTACCAGCTTTTCTTCTAATATACTCACCCATATACTTAATACCTTTTCCTTTATACGGTTCAGGTTTTCTGAATGATCTGATTTTAGCGGCTACCGCTCCAATTAATTGTTTGTCTATAGAAGTTAAAACAATAACTGGTGGTTTACCTTTTTCAGAAATAGTTTCTAACTTTACCTCAGATGGAATCTCAAATACAATATTATGAGAATAACCTGCAGAGATATCTAATTTCTGTCCTTGATTTACAGCTCTATAACCTACACCAATTAATTCTAATTTCTTTTCATAACCTTTTTCAACCCCTGCTACCATATTGGCAATTAGTGATCTATATAAACCATGATAAGACCTAACTTGTTTGTCATCAGAAGTTCTAGTTAATTCCACTTCATTTTCATTTACTGAAATTGAAATAGAATTATCAAACTTTTGAATTAACTCACCAAGTTTTCCTTTTACAGTAACTACTCCATCAGCAACAGAAACTGTTGTTTCTGATGAAAAAGGTACTGGATTTTTTCCTATTCTTGACATCTTTTTTCTATCTTAATATTATTAGTAAATGTGGCAAATAACCTCACCACCTACATTTAATTTTCTAGCTTCTTTATCAGTAATTACACCTTTAGAAGTTGATATAATTGCAATTCCTAAACCATTAATAACTCTAGGAATAGTATCTGTATTAGTATACTTTCTAAGACCTGGCTTACTTACTCTAATTAACTTCTTAATTGCTGGGTTTTTAGAATTGTATTTTAATGCAATTTTAATATTACCTTGATGATTTACTTCATCTTCAAATTTATAACTTAAGATATATCCTTTATCGAATAAAATTTCAGTTATAGATTTCTTCATATTTGACGCAGGAATATCAACTACCTTATGTCCTGCTTTTTGAGCATTTCTAACTCTCGTTAAAAAATCTGCTATTGGATCTGTAAACATTTCTTTTTTTTTATTTTGTAATTACCAACTTGCTTTTTTCACACCTGGGATCAAGCCAAAATTTGCCATTTCCCTAAACTTAACACGAGAGATACCAAACTGTCTCATATAACCCTTTGGTCTTCCCGTTATTTTACATCTATTATGCATTCTTACTGGAGAAGCGTTTTTAGGAAGTTTTTGTAAACCTTCATAATCACCAGCTGCTTTTAAAGCAGCTCTCTTTTCAGCATATTTTTCTACAGTCTTTGCTCTTTTTACTTCACGAGCTTTCATTGATTCTTTTGCCATAACTTATTTCTTTTTAAATGGTAATCCAAACTCTCTAAAAAGTGCAATAGCCTCTTCATCAGAACTTGTATCCGTCACAAAAGTAATGTCCATTCCTGTGATTTTATTAATTTTGTCAATACTTATTTCCGGGAAAGCGATTTGTTCTTTAATACCCATAGTAAAGTTACCTCTACCATCAAATCCTTTCAATTCTAAACCTTGAAAATCTCTTACCCTTGGTAAAGTAGATGTAATAAATCTCTCTAAAAATTCATACATTTGGTTTCCTCTTAAAGTAACCATTACTCCAACTGGCATTCCTTTTCTTAACTTAAAGTTAGAAATATCTTTAGTTGATTTAGTAATTAAAGCTTTTTGACCAGTAATCATTGTCATCTCTTGTTGAGCGGCTTCAATTTGTTTTTTATCAGAACTAGCATATCCTAATCCTTGATTTAAACAAATCTTTACTAATTTCGGAACTTGCATTACTGATTTGTAATTACCTTTCAGATTTCCTACAATCTGATCCGAATATTTTTTTCTTAAATTTGGTGTATATTCCATTATTTTATTGATTCTCCTGATTTTTTAGCGAACCTCACTAATTTACCTGTTTTCTCGTCTACTCTTCTACCTACTCTAGTTGGTTTTCCTGATTTAGGATCTATCAACATAATGTTAGAAATATTAATAGTAGCTTCTTGTTTAATAATACCTCCTTGTGGGTTAGCTGCATTAGGTTTAGTATGTTTTGAAACCATATTAACACCTTCAACAATAGCTCTATTAGTAGCAGGAATTACTTTAATAACTTTCCCTTCTTTACCTTTAGAAGTACCTGCTAAAACTACAACAGTATCGTCTTTTTTTATTTTTATTTTTGCCATCTTTATATATTTATAACACCTCAGGTGCTAATGAAACAACTTTCATAAAATCATTATCTCTTAATTCTCTTGCAACTGGACCAAAAACACGAGTTCCTTTCATTTGTCCGTTTTCGTCAATAATAACACAAGCGTTATCATCAAACCTGATGTAAGATCCATCTTTTCTTCTGATTTCTTTCCTAACTCTTACCATAACAGCTTTTACAACCTGTCCTTTTTTAACACCTCCATTTGGAGCTGCATGTTTCACTGTTCCAACAATTTTATCACCTACAGAAGCGTACCTTTTACCTGTACCTCCTAAAACTCTAATACATAGAATTTCTTTAGCCCCACTGTTGTCAGTTACTTTTACTCTTGATTCTTGCTGTATCATTATTTCGCTCTTTCAATTATGTCTACTAATCTCCAATTCTTGTTCTTACTCATTTTTCTTGTTTCCATGATCTTTACAGTATCACCTTCATTACAAGAATTTTCATCATCATGAGCAATAAACTTTGTGGATTTCTTTACGAACTTTCCATAAAGAGGGTGTTTTACTTTTCTTTCCACCATAACAACAATAGATTTCTCCATTTTGTTAGATGTTACAACACCAATTTTTTCTTTTCTTAAATTTCTTTCCATTTTACTTAAATATTCTTAGCTTCTATTTTTCTTTTAGAAAGTTCCGTCTTAATTCTAGCAACTACTTTTCTAGTAGAGGTGATTAATTTTGGGTTCTCTAATGGAGAAACCTCATGACTCATTTTCATTTTAAATAACTTCTCTTTTTCAGAAGCTAACATTTCCAGTAATTCTTTTTCTGGAGTATCGATTAAAATTCCTGCTTTCATTTATTTACTTTTTACTAGATAATCTCTTTTCACAACAAATTTTGTTGTAATAGGAAGTTTCTGCGACGCTAACCTCAATGCTTCTTTAGCAGTTTCAAAATCAACCCCATCAATTTCAAATAACATTCTTCCTGGAGATACAGTTGCTGCCCAATACTCAGGAGCTCCTTTACCTTTACCCATTCTTACCTCTGCAGGTTTCTTAGTAATTGGTTTACTAGGGAATATTCTGATCCAAACTTGACCTTGTCTTTTCATATAACGAGTTACTGCAATACGAGCTGCTTCAATCTGACGAGCAGTCATCCAACACTCTTCTAAAGCTTTAATTCCGAAAGTTCCGAAAGCCAACTGGTGACCTCTTTGAGCATTTCCTTTCATCTTGCCCTTTTGCATCTTTCTGAATTTTGTTTTCTTTGGTTGTAACATTTTATCTTTTCTTTATAAAATTATGACCTTCTTCTTTTAGGTCCTCTGCTATTTCCTCCTTTTTTACCACCTTTTGAAGATTTAAAATGTAACATTAAATCTCTCTTCCCATAAACTTCACCTCTACATATCCAAACTTTAATACCAATAAGTCCGTACTGTGTGTGAGCTTCTGCTAAAGCATAATCAATATCAGCTCTGAATGTATGTAATGGTGTTCTACCATCTTTAAACATTTCAGATCTTGCCATCTCTGCACCATTCAATCTTCCTGAAATCTGAACTTTAATACCTTCAGCTCCCATTCTCATTGTAGAAGCAATAGACATCTTAGTTGCTCTTTTATAAGAAATTCTCCCTTCTACTTGTCTTGCAATACTATTTGCTACTAAAGTAGCTTCAAGATCTGGTCTTTTGATTTCAAAAATATTAATTTGAATATCTTTTCCAGTTAACTTCTTAAGTTCTTCTTTTAAAGTTTCTACTTCTTGCCCACCTTTACCAATAATGATACCTGGTCTAGCAGTATGAATTGTAATTGTAACAACCTTTACAGTTCTTTCAATAGCAATTCTAGAAATACTAGCTTTTATTAATCTTACTTTTAAATATTTTCTTATTTTATGATCCTCAGCAAGTCTATCACCAAAGTCATTTCCACCAAACCAATTAGATTCCCATCCTCTGATGTAACCTAATCTATTACCAATTGGATTTGTTTTTTGTCCCATATTAATTATTATCTATAATTCTACTATCAACCACTAAAGTAACATGGTTTGATCTTTTTCTTATTCTATGTGCTCTACCCTGTGGCGCTGGTTGAATTCTTTTAGTCATTCTAGCACTGTCTACTTTTACTTCAGAAACATAAAGATTTGATTCATCCATTCTTTGTCCCTCATTTTTAGTTTCCCAATTTGCAAGAGCTGAAAGAAGAAGTTTCTCCATTCTACCAGATGCTTCTTTTGGGTTTAGTTTTAATTGCGCTAATGCTTTATCAGCATCCATACCTCTAATAAGGTCAGCAATTAACCTCATTTTTCTTGGTGATGTAGGACAATTATTCAATTTTGCAAAAGCGATTGTTTTTCTCGCTTCCTTCATTGCATTTGCTTTTAATCTTTTTCTAGCTCCCATTTTTTATTTTTTTCTATTGCCTCCGTGACCTCTAAAAGTTCTTGTTGGAGAGAATTCACCTAATTTATGACCTACCATGTTTTCAGTTACAAATACAGGAATAAATTGTCTACCATTATGAACGGCAATTGTTTTTCCTACAAAATCAGGAGCAATCATAGATGCTCTGGACCATGTTTTAATTACTGAATTTTTACCTGACTCATTCATTATATCAACTTTCTTTTGTAACTTATAATGAATATATGGTCCTTTTTTTAACGATCTAGCCATAACTTATTTCTTTTTTCTTCTTTCAATTATATACTTATCTGAAGCCTTTTTCTTGTTTCTTGTTTTATACCCTTTAGCTGGAATACCATTCTTAGATCTTGGAATACCTCCAGAATGTTTTCCTTCACCACCACCCATTGGGTGATCGACTGGATTCATTACTGTTGATCTAACTCTTGGTCTTCTACCTTGCCATCTACTTCTACCTGCTTTACCTGAAACTTGTAATTGGTTTTGAGCATTAGACACAGTACCGATAGTAGCTAAACAAGTTAGTAAGATTTGTCTTATTTCACCAGAAGCTAATTTAAGAGTTGCGTACTTGCCTTCTTTTGCCATTAACTGAGCATAAGAACCAGCACTTCTAACTAATACACCACCTTGACCTGGTCTTAATTCAATATTATGAATTAAAGTACCTAAAGGAATTAAAGATAATGGTAAGGTGTTTCCAACATTAATAGAAGCTGTATCACCAGATAATACTTCCATTCCTACTTTTAATCCTTCAGGAGAAACAATATATCTTTTTTCACCATCTATATAGTTTAAAAGAGCAATATATGCTGTTCTATTAGGATCGTATTCAATCGTAGCAACTTTTGCTGGGATACCAAATTTATTTCTTTTGAAATCAATAATTCTATATCTTTGTTTGTGACCACCTCCGACATGTCGGATCGTCATCTTTCCTGTATCATTTCTACCACCAGATCTTTTTTGTTTAACTAATAAACTTTTTTCTGGTGTTGAAGTAGTAACTTCATCAAACGACCTAGCGACTTTATGTCTTTGTCCAGGAGTATTTGGTTTAAATTTTCTAACTGCCATTTTCCTCTAATTAAATATTACTGTAAAAATCAATAGTATCCCCTTCCGATAAAGTAACAATCGCTTTTTTATAAGTTTTTGTCATACCAGAAATGAATCCAGATTTTGTACCTCTACTTCTTTTCTTACCAATACAAACCATAGTTCTAACTGTAGATACAGTTACATCATAAGTTTCTTCTACTGCTTTTTTAATCTGAATCTTGTTTGCTGTTCTATCCACAACAAAAGCGAAACGATTTAGCTTCTCAGCTTGCGCAGTCATTTTTTCAGTTATTACCGGTTTTATTAAAATATTCATCACTTCTATTTTTTATAATTCTTCTCTATTTCCTTAATTGAAGACTCAACAAACATCAACTTATGAGCGTTCATTAAATCGTAAGTGGTTAAAGATGATACACTTACTACTTTAGTACTCTTCAAATTTCTGGAAGACAAAAGTATGTTTTTATTTGAATCTGCAAGTATTAATAAGGTTTTATTATTAGATTGATCAAAATTAGCTAATATAGTAGCATAACCTTTAGTACTTGGAGCCTCCATTGAAAAGTCCTCTAAGACTATGATATTCTTATTAATAGCCATTTGAGAAAGAGCTGATTTACGAGCTAAAACCTTCACTTTTTTATTCAATTTAAAGTTGTAATCTCTTGGTCTTGGACCAAAAACTCTACCCCCACCTCTAAATAATGGATTCTTAATATCACCTACCCTTGCAGCACCACTACCTTTTTGTTTTCTTAGTTTTCTTCTACTACCAGAAACATCTGATCTCTCTTTCGATTTGTGAGTACCTTGTCTTTGTGCAGCTAAAAAGTGTTTTACATCTAAGTAAACAGCATGATCGTTTGGTTCAATACCAAATATGTCTTTACTTAAAGTAACTGATTTGGAAGTTTCCTTTCCTTCTGTATTATAAACTGATAATTTCATTATTTCTCAATTGTTATATATGAATTATTTGCTCCAGGAACTGCACCATTAACTAATATTAAGTTTCTGTCAGCTAAAACCTTAACTACTTTTAAGTTTTCAATTTTAACTCTTGCATTCCCCATTTGTCCACCCATTCTCATTCCTTTAAAAACTCTAGCAGGATAAGAAGCAGCACCAATAGAACCTGGATGTCTTTGTCTGTTATGTTGACCGTGAGTTGCATCATTTACACCTTTAAATCCGTGTCTTTTCACAACCCCTTGAAAACCTTTACCCTTAGAAGTACCAACTACTTCAACAAAATCACCTTCTTCAAAAAGTTCTGTAGTTAGAGTATCCCCTAACTTCACTTCATCAAAAGAACTAAACTCAACTAACTTTTTAAGCATTGGAGAGTTAGCTTTAGTGAAATGTCCTTTCAAAGCTTTAGTCATTCTGTGGTCTTTCTGCTCTTCAAAACCGATTTGAACTGCATTGTAACCATCAGCTTTTTCTGTTTTAATTTGAGTTACAGTACATGGACCTACCTCAAGAATTGTACAAGGTATGTTTTTCCCTTCCTCAGAGAAAACACTTGTCATTCCTATTTTTTTACCTATTAAACCTGGCATCTTTTTATTATTTATATTACTTTAATTTCTACATGAACTCCTGAAGGAAGTTCTATCTTCATTAACGCATCAATTGTTTTAGATGATGCATTATATATATCCATTAATCTTTTATGAGAAGATAACTGGAACTGTTCTCTTGCCTCTTTATTTACGTGAGGAGATCTTAATACAGTGTAAATTTTCTTGTGAGTAGGTAATGGAATTGGACCACTAACAACTGCACCTGATGTTTTTACTGTTTTTACAATCTTTTCAGCAGATTGGTCAACCAATGAATGGTCAAACGACTTTAATTTAATTCTTACTTTCTGTGCCATAATATTATTTTACTCCTGTTGTTTCTGCAATAACTACCTCTGCAATATTTTTAGGTGCTGATTGAAAACTAAAGAACTCCATTGTAGAAGTAGCTCTACCAGATGAAATAGTTCTTAAATCTGTTACATATCCAAACATTTCTGATAAAGGAACTTTAGCTTTTACTAATTTAGATCCAGCTTTATCTTCCATACCTTCTACTTGTCCTCTTCTTCTATTTAAATCTCCAATAATATCTCCCATGTTTTCTTCAGGAGTAATTACATCTAATCTCATAATTGGTTCTAATAACTCAGGACCAGCTTGTTTTACAGCAGATTTAAATGCGATTTTAGCACATAATTCGAATGACAAAGCATCAGAATCTACATCATGATAAGAACCGTCAAATAATCTAACTTTTAAAGTATCGATAGGGAATCCTGCAAGAACACCGTTCTCCATTGCTATTTTAAATCCTTTTTCAACTGAAGGTATAAATTCCTTAGGAATATTACCCCCTTTAATTTCGTTAACAAACTGTAACCCTTCTCCTTCAAAAACATCATCTACAGGAGAAAGTTCAAAGCTGATATCAGCAAACTTACCTCTACCACCAGATTGTTTTTTATAAATTTCTCTATGTCTTACAGAGTGCTGAACCGCTTCTTTATAGGAAACCTGAGGAGCACCTTGATTACATTCTACATCAAATTCTCTTTTCAATCTATCGACAATAATTTCCAGGTGTAATTCTCCCATTCCAGAAATAATAGTTTGACCAGAATCATGATCTGTTTTCACAGTAAATGTAGGGTCCTCTTCAGCTAATTTAGCTAAAGCAACACCTAACTTATCCATATCTTTTTGAGTTTTTGGCTCAATAGCAATACCGATTACTGGGTCTGGGAAATCCATTGATTCTAAAACAATAGGATGTTTTTGATCACATAATGTATCTCCAGTTCTAATATCTTTAAATCCTACAAGAGCAGCAATATCACCAGCTTGAAGTGAATCAATTTGGTTTTGTTTATTTGCATGCATCTGGAAGATTCGTGAAATTCTTTCTTTCTTACTAGTTCTTGTATTAAATACATAAGAACCTGATTCTAGTACACCAGAGTAAGCTCTAGTAAAACACAATCTACCAACATAAGGGTCAGTAGCAATTTTAAACGCTAATGAAGTAAAAGGCTCATCAACTGAAGGTTGTCTTACCTCTTCCTCATCTGTATCTGGGTGAGTACCAATAATAGCTTCTGTATCCATAGGTGAAGGAAGAATTTCCATTACCATATCTAACATTGCTTGTACTCCTTTATTTTTAAAAGCTGAACCACACATCATAGGAACAACCTTACCTGAAATAGTAGCTTGTCTTAATGCTGCTAAAATCTCTGCTTCTGTTAAAGAATTTTCATCTTCAAAATATTTCTCCATTAAAGACTCATCAAACTCAGCTACAGCCTCTAATAATAAACCTCTATATTCTCTTGCTTCATCAATAATATCTTCAGGAATTTCTATTTCTTCATAAGTCATCCCTTGGTCTTCTTCATTCCAAACAATACCTTTAAAGTTAATTAAATCAACAACTCCTCTGAAAGTTTCTTCTGATCCAATAGGGATTTGTAATGGTAAGGCGTGAGAACCAAGCATATCCTTAACTTGTTTAGATACCTTTAAAAAGTCAGCACCCTGTCTGTCCATTTTATTTACAAAACCAATTCTTGGTACATTATAGTTATTCGCTAGTCTCCAGTTTGTTTCGGACTGTGGCTCAACACCATCAACTGCTGAAAACAAGAAAACTAAACCATCAAGAACTCTTAACGATCTGTTTACTTCTACAGTAAAATCTACGTGACCAGGAGTATCAATGATATTCACATGGTACTCTTCACCTCTATAATCCCAATTTAAT
>TARA_B110000902_G_scaffold263007_1_pt1 | contig 10158 bp, 8 predicted proteins | sample TARA_B110000902 | Tara Oceans TARA_B110000902 (sample SAMEA4398009) | marine metagenome | biome: Polar Biome; feature: [SRF] surface water layer (ENVO:00010504); material: water (ENVO:00002006), including particulate matter (ENVO:01000060) such as... | depth 5 m | reverse complement strand
GAAGCCATTAATAAACAATTTGGAAAAGACTTTGTGAGTTTAATGCCAACCAACTTATATGGGACACACGACAATTTTGACTTAAAGTCATCACATGTATTGCCAGCTATGATTCGTAAGTTTCATGAAGCTAAATTAAATAATAATTCGCCTGTCGAATTATGGGGGTCTGGTACACCAATGCGTGAATTTTTATTTGTGGACGACATGGCAGATGCTGTAGTGTATGCCTTTGAAAATAAATTGGTAGACAACTTATACAACATTGGAACAGGGGTAGATTTAACCATAAAAGCCTTAGCTGAACTGATTCAAAACACAGTAGGGCATACAGGCGAAATTAAATGGGATAGTACCAAGCCTGATGGCACACCTCGCAAATTAATGGATGTATCTAAAATGGCAGGCGCTGGCTGGAAAGCAGAAACAGAATTAAAAGAAGGCATTGAAAAAACATACAGGTGGTTTTTGGAAAATATAAATGAATTCAAAACAATAACATTGTAATGAAAGTAAAAAACATTTGCTGTATAGGAGCAGGTTACGTTGGTGGACCAACTATGATTGTGATGGCTTTAAAATGTCCTCACATTAAAGTGACAGTAGTGGATATGAATGCTGAAAAAATTGCAGCATGGAACAATGAAGATACATCTAAATTACCAGTTTTTGAACCAGGTTTAGCTGAAATTGTTGAACAGGTAAGAGGAAAAAATTTATTCTTTTCAACAGAAGTGGATAAAGCCATAGCGGATGCAGATATGATTTTTATTTCTGTGAATACACCTACTAAAACATATGGGATAGGAAAAGGAATGGCAGCCGATTTAAAATACATTGAATTATGCGCCAGACAAATTGCTAGGGTATCTACCACAGATAAAATAGTGATTGAAAAATCAACTTTACCCGTGCGAACGGCAGAATCAATTAAAAATATTTTAGACCATACCGGAAATGGATGTAAATTTTCTATACTGTCAAGTCCTGAGTTTTTAGCAGAAGGTACAGCAGTTCAAGATTTATTAAACCCAGACCGTGTGTTAATTGGGAATGAAGAAACTGAAAATGGAGTAGAAGCGGCACAAGCGTTAGTGGATATTTATTTGAATTGGGTAGCACGTGATAAAATTTTAACAACTAATGTCTGGTCGTCTGAATTGTCAAAACTTACAGCTAATGCATTTTTAGCACAACGTGTATCTTCTATCAATGCCATTTCAAAATTGTGTGAAGTAACTGGAGCAGATGTAAATGAAGTAGCAAAAGCAATAGGTTACGATACTAGGATTGGTCCTAAGTTTTTAAAAGCATCTGTTGGTTTTGGAGGGTCTTGTTTTCAAAAAGATATTTTAAACTTAGTGTATATTGCCAAAAGTTACGGCTTAGATGAAGTTGCCGATTATTGGGAACAAGTAATTATACTCAACGACCATCAGAAAAAACGATTTGCAGAAAAAATAGTAAAAACATTATATAATACGGTGTCGGGTAAAAAAATTGCCATTTTAGGATGGGCATTTAAAAAAGACACCAACGACACTAGAGAAACGCCTGCCGTATATGTGTCTGATTATTTACTAAATGAAAAGTCAATATTAAGTGTGTATGACCCTAAGGTGGTAGCACATCAAATTCAAAATGACTTAAACTATTTAGGAACACGAACAGAACAAGAAAATAGTGACAGCGTTTCAATACATGATAATGCGTATGAAGCATGTGAAAATGTACATGCCATTGCCATTTTAACCGAATGGGATGAATTCAAAACATTAGATTGGCAACGAATTTATGACAATATGATGAAGCCTGCTTTTGTTTTTGATGGGAGAGGTGTTTTAGATCATGAGATATTAAAAAGTATTGGGTTTAGCGTTTATACAATTGGGTTAAGTTAATCGTATCACTATTGTGAAGAGTATTGTACACTTATTCTTTGGCTTACTAACTGCAAGAATTGTTCTATATGGTTTATATTTAGTTGGTTAGAAATAACCGATTAGTTAAGTAATTAATTAGCCAAAAGGCTAATCAATAAAAATCAAAAATAATATATTTTTTCTTCAATACATTATAGGATAATATTACAATTTATACTTTGGTTCATAAAAGTAGTTTGTTCTAATTTTTTCATTTTACAATATGAGTAATAATTCATTTAGAGATATTTTAAAATCAACTGGTTTAGTAGGTTTTTTTCAAGTATTCAAGATGTTTTTAGGTTTATTACGCAACAAGTTGATTGCTCTTTTCATGGGTACTACAGGAATTGGTATATGGGGACTATATCTATCTTTTACAGAGTTGATTCAAGGTATTTCCTCATTGGGTTTAGAGAAAAGTACTGTTAAAATGGTGTCTGAAAATAAAGGGGACTTAAAGGAGAGAAACATATCTATAAAAATTGCACAGCTCACTTTTATAACATTTTCCCTGTTTTGTTCTATTGTAGCAGCCTCTTTTTCTGAGTATTTTAGTATCAATCTATTCGGTTCAAAAGACTATCAAACAGGAATATTGATTTGTTGTTTAGTGATTTTTTTAAACTCTTTAACATCTATATCGATTGCGATTTTAAATGGACTTAGAGAAATTAAAAAATTGATTTATAGCCAATTAGTAGGAGTTTTAGTCGGGAATGTTATTGTGCTTTGCTTAATTCCTTTTTTAGGATCAAACGCTATTCCTTTATATTTATTAATTATAGCATTATTTGCATTTATACCAGTTTTTTTTAGCTTTAGAAAACTTAAAATTAGTAATGTTCGATTAACTTTTAAAGAGGCGTTTAGCAAATTCACTACTTTAATGAAAGTGGGACTTGCTTTTTGGTTTACAATAGTTTTCACTACTTTAATAGCTTACTTAACAAAGGTATTTTTATTAAACGAATTGAGCGTAGAGGTTGTTGGTATATATCAAGCGAGTTGGACTATTTCTAATTTATATGTTGGTATAATTTTAAGTGCAATGGGCGTAGATTTTTTCCCAAAAATATGTGATGCAATTATTAATAAAAAAGACACAAACTCAATAATTAATGAACAAATTGAGTTTGGTTTGCTTGTTTCGTTCCCATTTATTTTAGGTATTTTATTTTTTGCACCAACCATTATTACTTTATTGTTTTCTTCAGAATTTTCTTCAGGGGCCTCAATTATTCGGTGGCAAATTTTAGGAGTCTTAATACGTTTATTGGGTTTCCCTTTTGGTTATGCTATTATGGCAAAAGGTAAAACAAAACAATTTATGATAGCACAATTTGCATTTAATTCATTTGATTATTTGTTTATTGTGTTACTTGTTTTTTCTGTTGGTTTTGATGGACTTGGAATTAATTATTTTTTAGCATACATTTTTTACGTTGTAATTATTGGATTTTATTGTTTTAAGTACTTGAATTATACGCCTTCAAAATATTTATTGAAATTATTATTTGTAATCCTCTTATTTCTATTATCATCATTATTGACTATCTACCTATTCGAGAACCTTATCGTCAATTTATTAGGATTATTTATACTATTAATCTCTTTTTATTACTCCTATATTCAATTAACGATTAAATTGAATTTTAATGTGATTGACTTTATTAAGTCAAAAATAAAAAAGTAAAAATGAAACATTTAATTAAAATTATTTTTAAAATAGCTATTTTGAAATCTATATATTATTCAATAAAATTTGGTGGTGTTATCGTTATTGGAAAACGTTGCAAGATCAATATTTCAAAAGGTGGTAAAATTGTGTTTAAAAGTAAAAAATCTTCATTATACCTAGGCATTTACTTTAGTATTTACGGTGGTGCTACATTGGATATTTATAAAAACGGTACTTTAATTGTTGGTAAATCGGTTGGTATACATAGAGGTACCAAAGTAGTTGTTCAAAAGAGCGCATTGTTAGATATAGGAGATAGAACATTTATAAATGAAAACTCTAGAGTGCAATGTTTAAAAAGCATCAAAATAGGAAAGGAATGCTCTATTGCTTGGAATTGTACCATAATAGATAGTGATTTACACGGAATATTTATCAATAATATATTAAGTAATCCTAATTCAGAAATTATTATTGAGGATAAGGTTTGGGTTTGTTCGAACACAACAATAACTAAAGGAGCTTACATAGAAAAAAATTGTATAGTAGGTGCAAATTCGGTGGTTGTAAAAAATAAATTAAAAAGTAATCGAATTTATTCCGGTTCACCAATAAAGGAAATTAAAGAGTTTGAAAGATGGGGACAATTAAATTGATAATAATACAATGGTAAATAAATTAAAATCATTAATACCAGATTTAGTTTATAACTATATTAGAGATAGATATCGTTATAGAAGATTAAAAAAATCATACTTATATGACTTGAATCATTATTTTAAGTATTCAATGCGAGAAGTAAGTATTTTAGAGAAAAAAATAATTTCTATTATTATATTAGACACTCATGTAATGGAGAAAGGTTTAACTATGCCAGAAACTAGGCTTGGTTTTGGGAAAGCTAGACTAAACGTTTTGATTAACAATATTTTAAACTATTTTGAGGACTATAATAATACCAATACACAGGTTTTGCATGGTGTTTCTGTGATTGAGGAGTATTTCCTTTTACATAAAGTAAAAAATTTCATTTTAGATGATAGCATTAAAGAAAAATATAATAAGCTAAAAGATTTAGTTTCAAAAAAAGAAATTAAAATTAAAAGCAGAAGACAAATTGATATGAGTAAAGAAGATTACTTTGCTAAAAGTGATGCATCTTTTTTTGAGTTTTCTGAAACAAGATCTTCAATCAGAAACTGGACAGCTGAAAAAGTTGATTTAAATTTGGTTCTTCAAGCTTTAGATTTGTGTAGAAATACTCCTTCTGCATGTAACAGACAATCCGTAAGGGTTCATTTGTATACAGATAAAACAGAAATCGATAATATTCTTGAGATTCAAGGTGGAAACAGGGGATTTGGTCATTTGTCATCATTTTTAATTGTTGTTACTTTTGAACCTTCTGTTTTTTTTGAAGAAAATGAACGTAATAGTGGCTTTGTAGATGGCGGTATGTATTGTATGAATATTTTGTATGCTTTACACGCAAATAAAATTGCTGCATGTATTTTAAATACAGCACATAGCCCTAAGAAAGATGTTAATATAAGAAAGTGTACTAATATTCCGTCATCAGAAATTTTTGTAGGTATGATTGCCGGAGGTATACCTCCAACTAATTTTATGATAGCAAAATCATTTAGATATCCTTTAGGGGACATTTTATTAAAACATTAATTTTGAAATTGTACTTTTGAGACTTTTATTTATATATATCATATTGTGCTCAGTTCATTTTTTTGGACTACACTTTCTCTTAGGAAGTTATGCGAATGACCTTATTGATTTTACATATTTCATAATTCTAGGAGTTTTATTATTAGCAAATTATTTATTTAGTAGTAAGAATTATAAATACCCTAAAAAACACAGACTTTTTATAAAACCAATTATTTTTCTGTTTATAGCTCTTTTTATTTCTGCTATATTCGGATATGTATTTCATGATCAACCGCTCTATAGGACAATCTTAGGTATGAGATATTTTTCTTACTTTTTAATGTTTTTTATATTTTTAAGCTTTGGAATTAAAAAAGAACATTTAATTAAAATAATTATTACAGGTGCTTTCTTGTATATAATTGTATTTACTTTACAGTTATTCTTATATCCTAAACAAATAGTTCCTTTTGGACCTGAATTAGATTTCGATAGAGGTTTTCTCCGTATAAGACTAGAGGGTGTTGGATTTATAACTTTAACCGCTTTTTATTCCTTAAATAGGTTTTTGGTAACCAAAAAATCGAAAAAGTATTTGTTGCTTTATTTTATATGTTTTTTTTACGTGTTTATTCTAGGTTTTAGAACTCTATTAGTAACTTTTGTATTAGCATCAGCTTTATTAGTTATTCTTAACAACGGAATACGTCTAGTAAAAAATTTGAAAGTATTGATACCTTTATCCATTGGAATTATTTTTCTTTTTCAATTAACTGTTGTTCAAGATTTTTTGTTTGATGCTATAGAGCGAACTGAAAGTCAATTAGACATGGGAGATGAGTATATTCGTTTTTTTACGTACGACTTTTTGTTTAATACTGTTAATGTTAATTATTGGACTCTGTTTTTTGGAAATGGCTTTCCAGTTGAAGGGTCTGATTATGGAAATTTAGTATTAATTAAAGGTGCAAAAGAAAATGGTCTAATATCAGCGGATTTAGGACTAATCGGTTTTGTTTTTAATTATGGTATACTATCGTTATTGTTTTTTTTGAATATTTTTAGAGTCGCAATAGTCAAAAAGGTTTCTAAAGACAGTATTTATTTGAAAGTGTTTTTTATATATTTAATAATATCGTCAATCACAACAGCAGAAATTTTTAGAGCGGGTATGTTTGGAGTTCAAATGATAGCATTATACTTAGTTACGATTGCAAGTTTTGATTTAAAACTAAAAGAGTATAATGAAAAGCATAATTCGGTTTAAAAGAACACGTTCACTTAAATTTTTATTTGAATGTAATTAGTATTTTAATTTTTAAAAATTTATATCTAAAATGGAAATAGGAATAATAACTTTTCACAAAGCAAATAATTATGGAGCTGTACTGCAATGTTATGCATTGTCGGCAATTTTAAAACAAAAAGGCTACAGAGTTAAATTAATTAATTTGCCTTTACACGAAAAACCCAAAAAAGTAAGATCAATTTTAAGAAACATGCTTTTATCAGCTTCATTTAAAAGTTTTAAAAGGAATTTTTTACCAGTTTCTATTAGTTCCGATACAAAAATGGATATTTATTTATTTGGAAGTGATCAAATATGGAATTTAGATATAACAAAATCAAACTTTAAACTTTATTTTGGCTCTTGGATTAAAAATGATGTACCAAAAATTGCCTATGCTGCAAGTTTTGGTAATTCAGAGTGGAGTGATCATGAGCATACAGATAAGATTAAAAAACTATTAAGTTCATTTAGTAATTTAGGTATAAGAGAATTATCTGGAGTAAATATTTGTAAAGAAGAATTTAGCATAGAATGCAGTCAGGTACTAGACCCAACAATGCTTCTAAATAATTATGATGGTTTATTTAAAAAAAGGAAACTACAAAATGCTATGGTTTGTTACATTTTTGGAAAAGATCAATTGATATTAAACCAAGTTCGAAAAATAGCAGAAACAAAAAAACTAAAATCTATATTATTAAATGATATGAGGTTGAGGAAAGGTATTAAGTCAGTTCCATTTCCTACGGTTTCTAATTGGTTATCTTATTTAAGTGCAAGTGATCTAGTATTAACAGATTCATTTCATTGCATGGTTTTTGCGATACTTTTTAAAAAGAATTTTATTGCTATACCGGCTAATCTAAAAAGAGTTGACAGAATGCTTTCATTATTAAATGATTTAGGATTGGAGTCCAGGTTTTTTAGTAATATAACTGAAGTATTAAATTCAGAAGTATTAAACGAGAATATTGATTATAATATAGTTTTTGAAAAATTAGGTCATTTAAGAATTGAGTCAAAAAGCTTTTTAGAAGAATCATTAAATTCAATTAAAAATGATTGATATTTTTAATAAATCATATAATGATACTTATAAATTAAAGAATACATTTTTACATTCTATTAAAATTGATGCAATTTTAAGAATTTTTATTTTATACGCTGCAAACTTATTTATACCAATAAGTTATAATTTTAATAACAATTTTAAGCCTAAGAAACAAATAGATATTGTTGTTTCATTGACATCTTTTCCCAATAGAATTTCAAAAGTTCATTTAGTCATAGAGTCAATTTTAAGACAGACATATAGGCCTAGAAGGATAATTTTATGGCTTTCAGAAGATCAGTTTAGTTCTTTAGAGAATTTGCCTAAAAGTTTATTAAAATTACAGGTTAAAGGGCTTGAGATTTATTTAAAGCCTGGAGATATTAGGTCTTATAAAAAGTACTTTTATTTTTTAGAAGAAAACCCTAATGAAGCTTTTATTATTATAGATGATGACACCTTTTATCCATCTCACATGATTGAAAATTTAATAAATACACATGTAAAGTTTCCTAATGCTGTTTGTGCCAATAGATGTTTGGAAATAAATGATAATAAACCTTATTATAAATGGAAACATATAAAAGAAAAGACATTAACGCCAAGGTATGATTTATTACCAACAGGTTGTGGAGGTGTTTTATATCCAGTAAATTCATTAAATATTGATGCAGTAAATAAAGAGCTTTTTACAAAATTGTCTTATGATGCAGATGATATTTGGTTAAATTGTATGGCTTACTTAAACAATACCCCTTTTGCTTATACAGGTAAAAATGAGTATTTATTAACCGTTAAAAAAATGAATAATAAACATTTGTATGAAAAAAACATAGGTCAATCTAACAATGATTATAGAATTGAACTTATAAAAGAGTATTATATGAAAGAATTAGGAATTAATGTTTTTGATAGAGAAATTAGCACTTTCAATTGTAAGACTTATTGATACATAATATGCAAGATAAATACGCACCAATTATTCTTTTCACCTACAACCGTTTTGAAGAAACTAAGCAAACTGTTGCAGCACTACAAGCTAATTTTTTAGCTAAAGAGAGTGAGTTGTTTATTTTCTCAGATGCAGCAAAAGATAAAGCTGGAATTGAAAAAATAGAAAAGGTAAGAATTTATTTAAATACAATTACAGGCTTTAAAAGTGTTACTATTTTTGAGTCCAAAAGAAATAAAGGCTTAGCTAATTCAATCATTGATGGCGTTAGTCAAATTTTAGAACAATACGAAACTGCAATTGTATTGGAAGATGATTTAGTTAGTTCTCCTAATTTTTTAGATTTTATGAATCAGGGTTTGTCTTTTTATAAAATGGATAGCAATATTTTTTCTATTTCCGGATATACTTTAGATTTACATTCTTTAAAAAAATCGACTAAAGATTATTATTATGGGTATAGAGCTTCTTCTTGGGGTTGGGGCTTGTGGGCTAATAGATGGCAACAGATTGGTTGGTGTGATGATAATTATCAAGGATTATTAAATGATAAGCAGCTCCAGAAAAAATTTAATAGAGGAGGCTCTGACATGTCTAATATGCTAAAAAAACAATTGAACGGCCAGATCGACTCTTGGGCAATTCGGTTTTGTTACCACCAGTTTATACATCAGTTAAAAACAGTTTTCCCAACAAGTTCTAAAATAAACAGTATCGGTTTTGGCGATAATGCAACACATACTTCAGGCACAAAAAGATTTATAACAAAATTAGATTCCTCCCTAGAAAGAACATTTTTCTTTGAACAATATGATGAAATGGATCAACAGTTAGTGAAAGAATTTGCTAATAAGTTTTCAATCAAAACTCGACTAATCGATAAGCTAAAACAGCAATTTTAATGAAAATACTTATTATTCATACTAAGTATCAGCAAGCAGGAGGTGAGGATGCTGTGGTGGCACAAGAAGCAGAATTACTGCAACAGACACATCAAGTTGAAATCTTGTACTTTCAAAATCAATCAGGGTTAAAAGGAGCCATTCAATTTTTATTTTCCATTTGGAATAAAGCGGCAGTAAAAACAGTCAACAGAAAAATTAAAACTTTTGAACCTGATGTGGTACATCTGCACAATTTTCATTTTGCAAGTGGTCCACTAATTATTCGTGCTATTAGTAAAATAGGAATACCTTTAGTCCAAACTTTGCACAATTTTCGCTTATTATGTCCCTCAGCAATTTTATTGCATGATAATCAATTGTTTTTAGATAGTTTAAAGCAAAATTTTCCTTGGTCTGCGATACGAAAAAGAGTGTATCGTAAGTCGAGTTTACTTACGTTTTGGTTGGCTATTGTATTTTGGTGGCATAAAAAAATAGGCACGTTTAAAATGGTGGATAAGTACATTTGCTTAACTGAATTTTCAAAACAACTGATACACCAATCACAATTAGGTATTGAGCCTCATCAAATTGTGGTAAAACCTAATTTCACAAAAATAAGTGAACAAACACAAGTCTTAAATAGGGAGAATCACTTTTTATTTGTCGGCCGCTTATCGGAAGAAAAAGGAATAGATGTGTTATTAGCTGCATT
>TARA_B110000902_G_scaffold46413_1_pt1 | contig 10183 bp, 11 predicted proteins | sample TARA_B110000902 | Tara Oceans TARA_B110000902 (sample SAMEA4398009) | marine metagenome | biome: Polar Biome; feature: [SRF] surface water layer (ENVO:00010504); material: water (ENVO:00002006), including particulate matter (ENVO:01000060) such as... | depth 5 m | reverse complement strand
ATAGAATTAGATAAATATGATGTTAAAATCTTAAGTCAAAGGTGGGGATCAACCCCCTTTGGATTTATTGAAAATAATCCAGAATGGAAATTCTTAACACCATATATTACTAATACAATTACCTCACAACCTGACATTTGGGCTCAAATTACGGTTCCAAATGAATTCCAACCTAATGGGAAATACAATATTGGCTTTACAGCTGGGATTGAAACTACTTTATGTTCCGCTCCATGGATTGAAGGTATGAATAGAATGGATATTAATATTGTTTCTTCAGAACACTCAAAACAAGTATTTCTTTCCTCCAAATTCGATAAGGTAGATGGAAAAACTAACCAAAAAGTAGGAGTAACTGAATTAACAAAACCTATAGAAGTATTATTAGAAGGAGCTAATTTGGATATCTACAAACCTCTAGGTAAAGACGGTACCATTAAGTTTATTGATCTTGAAAATACAGAACTATATGATCAGATTAATTCCATCCCTGAAGATTTTGCATTCTTAACAGTAGGACATTGGATGCAGGGGGATTTAGGTGAAGATAGAAAAAATATAGGAGTAACCCTTAAATCATTTTACGAAACATTCAAAGATAAAAAGAAACAACCAGCATTAATATTAAAAACATCATCTGTAAATTCTTCGTATATGGATAGAAGAGAAATTATGAAAAAGGTTAATGCTGTGCGTAGTATGAGTAAAGGTAATTTACCTACGGTTTATATCTTACATGGGAATTTTTCAAACAGAGAAATGAATGAATTATATAATCATCCTAAGATAAAAGCAATGGTTTCTCATACTAAAGGTGAAGGATTTGGGAGGCCTTTATTAGAGTTTAGTTTATCAAATAAACCCGTAATATGTTCTGGTTGGTCAGGTCAATTGGATTTTTTACAAAATGATAAATCATTACTATTATCTGGTAAATTATATAATATCCATGCTTCAGCTCAACAGAAAGATATATTAATTCCTGAATCTCAATGGTTTCAACCTAACCCTATGGATATTAATAAGTCATATAAGGATATATATGATAATTATAAGTTTTGGTTAGAAAGAGGTAAAAGACAAGGGTATTTTAGTAGAACTAACTTTTCATTTAATAAAATGAAAGAAAAAATAGATAAAATTCTAGAAGATAATATATCAATTCCAAAACACGTCTCTCTAAATTTACCTAAACTAAAGAAGATAAATAATAAAACAGAATTACCTAAACTAATAAAACTATAAAATGGATGATTTAATTATATGCCCTAAATGTAAATCCGATGCCTGTTACAAGCAAGAAGTAAATGAAAAAGTTACAAACTATATGTGTTATGGTTGTGGTTTTATTTCAAATACTTTAATGAAAGATGGTGAAGATTATTGGAATGAACAACTAATCGTTTTACCAGAGCTATATAAGGATTTAACTCATAAAGATGAAAATAATCAATATTGGATACCTAACACAATTAACCAGTCTGAGGTTGGAATGGTTTTTCTTAATGGTAATAAAGATGATAATTGGACTTGGTCAGGAGTTAAAGCTCTAGTAGTCGAGGATAAGGAAAAATTAAAATACCCAATTCCCGGAAAATCAGGTAAATATTACAAACACAGAATGGATATGGAAAACATAAAACATTTTGGTGAACGTGGTTATATGGATGCTCTTTCGTATATTGGACTATTACCAGAATAAAATATCATGAAATTAAGTTATGCAATTCCTGTATGTAATGAACACGTTGAGCTAGAAAAATTATTATCTTTTTTAATATCTCATATAGATGAGGGAGATGAAATAGTTGTTCAATGTGATAAAGGTAATACTACTCTTGAAGTATACAAAGTTCTAGATAAGTGTGCAGATCGTGTTGATATTATAGAATTTCCATTAAATGGTCATTTTTCAAATTTTAAAAATAATCTTAAAGAACATTGTACCGGTGACTGGATATTCCAAATCGATGCTGATGAGCTACCACATGAAGGGTTAATTACAAATTTAAAGATATTATTAGAATCAAACGATACTATTGATATGATATTAGTCCCTAGAGTTAATACAGTAGAAGGTTTAACTCAAGAACATATACAAAAATGGGGTTGGAGAGTAGATAGTAATGGATGGATTAATTACCCGGATTCTCAATACCGTATCTGGAAAAACAAACCTGAAATAAAATATAAAAATAAAGTGCACGAAGTGTTAGAAGGGTACTCTAACTTTGCATCTTTACCTGAACAGGAAGTGTATTCTTTATACCATCCAAAAGGTATAGCAAGACAGGAATTCCAAAATAATTTTTATAATACATTATAATAAAAAAATATGAAACATTTAGTTTTAGGTTCAGGAGGTCAAATAGGTTTTCATTTAGTTTCTTATTTAAAGTCTATAGGTGAAGAAGTAATTAGGTTTGATATAGTAGAAAAAAAAGAACAAGATCTAAGAGTATACAATAATCTCTTATTAGAAAATGTAATAAAAGAGTGTGATTTTGTTCACTTTTTAGCTTTTGATATTGGGGGATCAGTTTACATGGAAAAATATCAAGATACCTTTGGTTTTATAGATAATAATATAAAAATTATGGATAGAGTCTTTAGTTTATTAAAGAAATACAACAAACCCTTTATCTTTGCTTCATCACAAATGTCTAATATGAGTTATTCAACTTATGGTATTTTAAAAGCAATAGGAGAAAAATATACAAAATCTCTCAAGGGATTAGTAGTTAAATTTTGGAATGTATATGGCTACGAAAAAGATGAAGAAAAATCCCATGTGATTACAGATTTTATTAAAATGGCTCAGTTAGGTAAAATAAAAATGAGAACTACGGGTACAGAATTAAGACAATTTTTATATGGGGATGATTGTGCCGACTGTTTATTTAAGTTAAGTAAATATTATAATGAAGTTGATAGGGATGAAGAGTTACATATTACAAATTTCAAATGGACCTCTATACAAGATATAGCAACAATAATTCAAGAAGAAATTAATTGCAAAATTACACCAGGTATAAAAGAAGATAATGTACAAAAAGGTAAAATAAATGAACCCAACAATTATATCTATAAGTACTGGAAGCCCAAAACAACAATCAAAAATGGAATAAAAGAAATTATAAAATTAATAAAAAATAAATAGTATGAAAACAGCATTAGTATTAGGGGGAGGTGGTTTTATAGGGGGACATTTATCAAAACGACTTAAAGAAGAAGGATTTTGGGTTCGTATAGTTGATATTAAAGAAAAACATGAATTCTGGAATCATAAAGATATATGTGATGAATATATAAGTGGAGATTTAAGAGAACCCGGATTAGTATCACAAATTATGTTTGCTCCTAAACAAAATCAAAATCAAAACGATCTTAATGCATTTGATGAGGTATATCAATTAGCAGCAGATATGGGGGGTGCTGGTTACATCTTTACAGGAGATAATGATGCTAATGTAATGCATAACTCAGCATTAATTAATTTAAACGTAACACATGAAGCTTCTAAAAAGGGTATTAAACGTATTTTTTACTCCTCATCAGCCTGTATGTACCCTGAACATAATCAATTAAACCCTAATAATCCTAATTGTGAAGAATCATCAGCATATCCCGCAAATCCCGACTCGGAATATGGGTGGGAAAAATTATTTAGTGAAAGACTATTTATGGCTTTTAGTAGAAATTATGGATTAGATTGTAGAATTGCTCGTTTTCATAACATTTTTGGTCCTATGGGAACTTGGGATGGAGGTAAAGAAAAAGCACCAGCAGCAATGTGTAGAAAAGCAGCATTATCTAATGGCGAAATGGAAGTTTGGGGTGATGGGTTACAAACCAGATCATTTTTATATATTGATGAATGTGTAGAAGCTATGTTTAGATTTATGAGGCAAGATAAATTTAGTGGACCTGTAAATATAGGTTCTGAAGAAATGGTAACTATAAATGAATTAGCCCAAATGGCAATTAACATATCAGATAAAGATACAAAAATAAATAATCTTGAAGGTCAAGATTTTATTAATAAGTATGGATTTTCTTGTCCTATGGGGGTTAGAGGTAGAAACTCAGATAATAAATTATTTAAGGAAAAAATGGGGTGGTTACCTAAATTACCCTTATTACAGGGGATGGAAAAAACATATAAATGGATAAATAAACAAATAAATGAGTAAATTTAAAAAATATTTCAATCCTGGAGGATTACATATTGAAGAAGCTGAACGTATAGCTAATATAATCCAAACATATAACATTCAGTCTATTTTAGAAATAGGTTGTGGTTTATCATCAACATCATTATTTTTAGATTATACTTCAGATTTAACTACATATGAGGATAATAATGAATGGGCTAAAATAGTATCTGAACGCTTTAATCATGAAGTAAAAACCTATACTCCTGGAACATTAAAAATTACTCAGAAATATGATTTGATTTTTATAGATGGTCCTTCAGGAAGTGAAAATCGAGAAGGATCTTTTATATCTTCTATAAATAAAAGTAAATTTGTTTTAATTCATGATAGTTTTGGAGATCATATTCAAAATTTCATAAATGAACACCTATTAAAGGATAAATTATACAGTGTAATTCCTTTTCCTCCACTAACCCAAACATCAGGATTAACTTTATTAAAAAATAACTATGAATAAATTTTTAATAATAATGCCTCTGTACAATGTTGAAAAATGGGTAGGTCTAGCTCTTAATATTCTTAAGTTACAAACCCACGAAAATTTTAGATGTATTATTGTAAATGATTGTTCTACGGATAATACAGAAAAAATAATAAATTTTAATATAAAAGATGACAGTAGATTTCATCTAATTAATAATAATCAACAAAATGGATCTCAACTAAGTAATGGTCTATCAGCTTTAGACTTTGCTAACCCCCATGAGGAAGAAATAATAATATTTCATGATGGTGATGATTGGTTATCATCTACTCAAGTATTAGAATATTTAGATTCAATTTATAATTCATATGGTTGTTGGATGACTTATGGTAATTGGTCTAGACACCCAGAATTTGAAACAGGAGAACATATGTTGCTTGATATTCCTAACCAAATAGATACGGACCCATATGGATATAGAAAATTTCCATTTATATATACCCATTTAAGAACTTCTAAAGCATTTCTTTGGGATAAGTTAAATCGTAAAGATTTAATAGACCCAATAACTCAAAATTATTTTAGAAGTGCATCTGATGTAGCAGTTCAATTACCCTTTATTGAAATGTGTGGAAAATCCAAATCCCATAGGATTCTAGAACCCTTATTAGTACTAAATAGAAGCAATCCTGAAAGTGTAGCTGTTAAAAGACTTAAAGAACAAAAAGATAACGAACAATATATAAGAAATTTAAAACCATATAGTAGATATGAACGTAAATAGTAGAATTTGGTTACACACACGTAATGGTGTAATTACTGATATAGAAAATGCAGATTTTGAAATTCCTCAAATAAAAGAGGTATATTCATGGTTAAATAATAAAGAGGGAGATATTCATATTTTTGAAAATGAAGAAATAATGAATCATGAAAATTTTAAGGGTATAAAAATAGCATATTTAAGAGAATCACCTGCCATATATGATTACACTAGTCAACATGGAACCCCCCACATCCATAAATGGGCTATTGAAAGACAAAAAGAATTTGATTATTTTTTTTCATGTTTTAATTATTTAGAAGAAATAGTAGGTAAAAAAAGATTTAGATATGTTCCTGTTGGAGGATCAAGAATTAAACTTGAAAATTATGGTTTATATGAAAAACAAAGAAATATATCAATAGTAGCATCATTTAAAAAATGGACAACAGGACATAGATTAAGACATGAAGTTATAGAAGAAATTGGAATGGAGAAAATAGACGTTTATGGGAACGGTTATAATAATCTTATAGATGAATATGATGGTAAATTTGGAAAAATTATTGCTATAGCCCCTTATAGATATTCATTTGCTATAATAAATACAGATGAAAATGATTACTTTACAGATATTATAATTGATTGTTTTGCTGTTGGTACTATTCCTATATTTTGGGGTACTCCCAATATTAAAAATTACTTTAATATGGATGGAGTTATTGTAATGGATAGTTTAAAGGATGTTAATGATATAGTAAAAAATTGTAATGAAGAAGATTATAAAAAAAGATTACCTGCTATAAAGGAGAATATGGAATTAGCAAAAAATTATATTTCAACTTATGATTGGATATATAATAATATAAATTTTAAAGAATTAATATAATGAAAGAGTTATTAACTATAGTATCTACAACACATATACACGAATATGCTCCTAGTATAGAAATATTAGAAAAAAATCTTAAAAGTTCTTACAATAAGTTTAAGGGAATAAAGGGGTGTAAGCATGTGCTTTATATTGATAGCAAGGAAAAAAATGAAATTTATAATCAATATGTTAAAAATATTTTAGATCTAATTAATACTAAATTTCAAGGTATAGAGGTTATTGATTCCCCAAACTCAGGTTTACGTCTTAATTACTGGCATGCTATAAATACTTGTTCTACCCCTTATATGTTATTTATTGAACATGATTGGGATATACTACATCCTATAGACACACCTAAAGTATTAGAAGTAATGGAAAAGTATGATTTTGTTAATTTAGTAAAACTTCCAAAAAGAGCAAATATGATTGAGATGGATATACCATCAAGAATTCAAGATTATATAGTAGAAGCAGAACCAAGAATTAAAGAGTTAGATTTAACAAAAACAAGTTCATTTGCAACCAACCCACATATAATTAAAAAATCAAAATTCTTAAATGAATGGAAATATCATTTAACATACCCCGGTTCAGATCCTAATAGTATAGAACTTCCTTTATTTCATAAATATAGAGATGAGATTAATATGTTTGGTTTTGAAGAAGTTCATAATAAATGGGGATGTTATAATTATGGACCCCCATCAGGATTAAAATACTTAGAGCATTTAGATGCTAGTAAATCAGGAAAATTATAAATTAAAAATAAATAAAGATGAAAATTAAAAAAGGAAAATTATATTTAGTAACAGGAGGATCTGGATTTTTAGGATTTCCTCTAGTTGATAAAATTATATCAGAAGGTGCTAAAGTTAGAGTAATAGCTCGTGATGAAGGTAAATTAATCTCACTAAAAGAAAAATACCCAGATATAGAGATATACCCAGGAGATATAGCTGATAGATTTGAAGTAAAACAAGCAATGAAAGGAGTTAATGGTGTATTCCATTTAGCAGCATCTAAGCATGTAGGATTAGCAGAAACTTTTGTTCGTGAGAATGTAAAAAGTAATACCTTAGGTTCTTTAAATATATTAGAAGAATCTTTAGATTGTAATTTAGATTTCATTCTAACTACTTCTACAGATAAAGCTGCTCAAGTAGCAGGTGTGTATGGGGCTACAAAATTTCTAGTAGAAAGATTATTTAAACAATTTGAATCCTTAAATCCTAAATGTCAATACAGAATTGTTCGTTATGGTAATGTGTTATATTCTACAGGATCAGTTTTATGTAAGTGGAAAGATCTTATAGAACAAGGAAAAGAGGTTATAGTAACAGAACCATCGGCAACAAGATTTTTTTGGAATGTTGAGCAAGCAATTCAATTAATAGTAGATTGTTTAGATGAATCTATAGACTCATCACCCTATTGTCCTTCTATGAAATCTATGAGAATTGATAATTTATTAGAAGCTATGGTTCAAAAATACGGAAATGGGCAAACTATAAAAATTAAAGAGATAGGACTTCAACCCGGGGAAAACTTACATGAAAAAGTAATGGAAGAAGGACCATATTCTAACGAGTGTGAACAATTTACTATAGAAGAAATTAAGGAATTAATATGAAAATAGCATTTATAACTGAAATGGGGTTTGAGGGTATTATACCTTCAAATCATCCTAACATGAGAACTGAATTTGCTTGGATGCATGCTTTAAAAGCAAAACACTTTTCTACAAGTAATATTTTAAATGTTAAAGGTTATAACCATGTATTTGTAATTTTACCAAAAGGAAAACTTAATTTAAGTGCAGAAGGTATTAAAATAGGAAACCAATTAAATCCTGCTTCTTCATTATTTACATCTAATATAATTGGAGAATTAAAAAAACATAATAATAAAGTTCATTATGTACAAGAAGGTCCTAGTTGGTGGTTTAATGATTATGAAATAATAGATCAATTTAATTTTTATAATTCATTAACAGAATGTGATAGTATATTTGCTCATAATGAACATGACAGTAAATTTTATAAAGGATTATTTCCTAAAAAAGAAGTTAATGTAATGCCAACTCTTCTTATTGAAGATTTAATTAAAGAAATAACCCCAAACCCAGAAGAAAAAGTAATTATAGGGGGTAATTTTGCAAGGTGGTATGGTGGTTTTCAAAGTTATATGGTTGCTGATGAGTTTGAAGTTAATAAATGGACACAAGAATCTCACGCTAAACGTGAAAATGAAGGTAGTATAGACGATTTAAACCATTTGCCTAGAATACCATGGATTGAATGGATGAATACGTTATCAACGTTTAAATACGCAGTACATTTAATGCCTACGGTTGCTGCTGGTACTTTCAGTTTAAATTGTGCCTATTTTGGAATCCCCTGTATAGGAAACGAAAAAGTAGATACTCAAAGAATATGTCATCCTGATTTAGCAGTAGATGTGGATGATGTAGAAAAAGCTCGTATATTAGCGAGACGTTTAAAAGAAGATAAAGATTTTTATGGAGTATGTAGTGAAACATCAAAAATGATGTATCAAGAAATTTATACTTTAGATAAATATAAAGAAAAATTAAATAAACTATTATGAATATAAGTTTAATAATACCTAGTTATAATACAGAAAAACATTTAATTAATACCTATGATTCTGTAAGAAAATACTATAAAGATGTTGAAATGGTTATTATTAATGATGGTTCAACAGATAATACTTCTAAATGGTTAGAAGATTTAGAAGATAATAATGTTATTAAGATAAATTCTAAAGAAAGAAAGGGACATACCTATTTTTATGATGAAGGTATGAGACAAGCTACCCATGAAATAGTAGGAATAATACATTCTGATATGATTATAGGACCTAATTATATAGAAAATACTTTAAAACATTTAGAAAGAGGTAAAGTTGTATGTGCAACTCGAATAGAACCACCAATCCATCCAGCTGGAAAAGAAAAAATAGTAATGGATTTTGGTATGGAACATGATGATCTTAAATTTGATGATTTTGAAAAGTTTTGTATTAATAAATCATCTGAATTAAAAGATATAACTACAAAAGGTATATTTGCACCTTGGATATTATATAAAGAAGATCATTTTGCTATAGGAGGTCATGATCAAAAATTCTCACCCTATGGGTATGAAGACTCAGATATTTTTAACAGATGGATTTTAGCGGGGTATGAAATGGTACAAAGTAGAGATGCATTTGTTTACCATTTAACTTGTAGAGGACATAGGTGGAATAAAGGAGTTGGTATTGTTAATGATGATTATGAATCTACTATGAGTAGATGTCGACGAGATTTTATTAGAAAATGGGGTGACTGGATACAAAATGACTCTTTTCAATTTCCCATTATTAACTCAAAGTATGATATTGGATTTATAATAAAAAATAGCAGTATGCAGTTATTAGAAGTACTTGAACCATGGTGCAGCACAGTATATATAGACGATGTAAATGGTAATCAATATAAACAGTATATCGAGAAAGAACAATCCAATACTATTATAGATTTATCAGAAAAAATAAAACCATACGATAATGAAAAAAATAATGAAATTTTAGTCACAATAGATGGTAATACGTTTCTTCAACAAGATTTTAAAATTATCAACCAATTATCTGCTATAATAACAGATAATGGAGAAATTGGAAAATTTGCATTAGGTAATTTAGAAGTAGAAATATTTCAAATGAAAGATTATGTTAGTGAATTAGTTTATCTATAATATTTATAACCATAACTAATAATTTTAATACTATGGAAAAAGATATAAAACCAAAGAAAGAGATTACAACTATTGAAATTGCTCAAAGAAGCAAAAAGGAATTAAAAGAATTATCAAATAGTAAAGAATTTCAAGATATTATTC
>TARA_B110000902_G_scaffold267157_1_pt1 | contig 10198 bp, 8 predicted proteins | sample TARA_B110000902 | Tara Oceans TARA_B110000902 (sample SAMEA4398009) | marine metagenome | biome: Polar Biome; feature: [SRF] surface water layer (ENVO:00010504); material: water (ENVO:00002006), including particulate matter (ENVO:01000060) such as... | depth 5 m | reverse complement strand
ATTGAGGGTTATATTTTTGACGACTTCACCATGAGTCGTGTTCCTGTGAGTCGCTTTCCATTTTCAGTCGGCCGTCAAGATGGGCTAGAGCTTAGCCTAAACTCTACTGATGTTTCTCGACTGCATGCCAATTTGGTAGCCAATGGCGACAAGCTGATACTGCGAGATAACAACAGTACTAATGGTTGTTTTGTAAACCGTACCCGTATCTGCGGCGAGCAAACTCTTAATCATGGCGATGTTGTTCATTTTGCCAATGTAGAAGTGCGGGTTATTTTTGACGCTGACGTAGCCCAAGACTCGTCGTCAATGACAGTTATTGGAATGGAGGCCTTGTCGGCTCAGTTACCGGTTGGGATTAAAGAGCTACAAGAAATGATTGATGGTCGGATGATCATGCCTTATTACCAGCCCTTGGTTAATGTGGCTGACTTATCAATTTTCGGCCACGAATTATTGGGTCGTGGGCGTCACCCTGACTTATCTGAAAACCCTGGCCCCTTGTTTCATATATCTGAAAGCTTTCACAAGGCGGTTGAACTAAGTGAGTTGTTTCGAGAAGAAGGTATTAAAACTGCTCATCAACACAACTATAAAGATGAGCTATTTTTAAACATTCATCCTGATGAAATGCACGACACAGACCGATTATTTAAGTCGCTGCAGACATCGCAGCAGCTATATCCCAATCTTAATTTAGTGCTAGAAATTCATGAGCAAGCAGTAACCGATATTGAACTGATGAAAGATTTAGGCAATACCTTAGCTAGTATGGATATTAAACTGGCCTATGATGATTTCGGTGCTGGCCAAGCGCGTCTGCTAGAGCTAATTGAGGCGCCGGCAGCGTACTTAAAATTCGATATGGCCCTGCTACGCGATATTGATAAGGCCGACGAGAAACGACGTAAAATGGTGAAAATGCTTGTCGCTATGTGTAAAAGCACTGGTAGCAAAGCGTTGGCAGAAGGCATTAGCAGCGAAGGCGAAGCGAAATGTTGTATCGACTTAGACTTTGATTGTATTCAGGGTTTTTACTACGGCCGCCCGGGTACTGACTTTATTGATCATATTGTTATTGAAGAGTAGGACTAAGGTTACTCTCTAATATTGGTGGGTTTTTCGCTGCCTTAGGGTATCGAATCGTCTCAACTAATTGTTGAACTTCCTGCGGTGCATCTGGTGTAAATTTATGTACTAGTAGGGCGATAGTAAAATTAAATATCATTCCTAGCGTGCCAATTCCCTCAGGCGAAATACCCAGTAGCCAGTGAGTGCTGTTATTTTCTGCAGGGTTAATAAATTTAAAATAAATAATATAACTAGCGGTAAATAGTAACCCGACTACCATGCCGCTAATGGCGCCTTCTTTATTCATCCTCTTATAAAAAATACCTAAAATGATTGCCGGAAAAAATGACGCGGCCGCTAGACCAAATGCAAATGCCACCACTTGGGCTACGAAAGCAGGTGGATTGATTCCTAAATAACCAGCAATACAAATAGCAACTGCTGCCGCAAGTCTTGCATAAGTCAACTCCTGTTTATCAGTAATGTTGGGCATCAAATTTCGTTTTAATAAGTCGTGTGACACAGAGGTTGAAATAACCAGTAATAAGCCCGCTGAAGTAGACAGTGCCGCCGCGATTGCTCCTGCGGCAACTAGTGCGATAACCCAGCTTGGCAAGTTAGCAATTTCAGGGTTTGCCATCAAAATAATATCCCTGTCTATAGTCATTTCATTGCGGTTGTCACCAGAGTAGAACATACGGCCGTCTTGATTTTTATCTTGCCAACTGATGAGTCCAGTTCGTTGCCAGTTTTCGATCCAACTTGGGGCATTTGTTGCTAAGGTGCCTTGTCCATCGGCGCCGTTAATAGTGTCAATCATATTAACCCGAGCAAACGATGCCACTGCAGGCGCCGTTGTGTATAACAGCATAATAAATAGCAATGCCCAGCCGGCTGATTTACGTGCATCGCGTACTTTAGGTACAGTAAAAAAACGTACAATGACATGGGGTAAACCAGCAGTTCCCACCATTAAAGCGGCGGTAATAAAGAACATATCAATAGTCGATTTACTGCCTTGAGTATATTCGGTAAAACCTAACTCAGCTGATAAACCATCAAGTTTGTCCAACAGATAAACGCCGGGCTCTCCCACTAAAGTGTCGCCAAAGCCCAGTTGTGGAATTACATTTCCGGTCATTAAAATAGAGATAAAAACAGCCGGCACCATATAAGCAAATATTAGTACGCAGTACTGTGCAACTTGGGTATAGGTGATGCTTTTCATACCACCTAGTACCGCATAAAAAAACACAACGCCTATGCCGACTAAAACCCCGGTGGCTATTTCTACTTCTAAAAAACGCGAGAACACAACGCCCACGCCACGCATTTGTCCAGCAATATAAGTGAATGAAACGAAAATTGCACAGATCACAGCAACGGTTCTTGCAGCCTGAGAATAGTAGCGATCACCAATAAAATCAGGCACGGTAAATTTGCCGAATTTTCTTAAATAAGGGGCTATACATAGAGCAAGTAAAACGTAGCCGCCGGTCCAACCCATTAAATAAACGGAGCCGTCATAGCCCATAAACGAAATCAATCCCGCCATGGAAATAAACGACGCCGCTGACATCCAGTCTGCTGCGGTTGCCATACCGTTAGCAATTGGGTGAACGCCGCCACCAGCGATATAGAATTCTTTAGTGGAGCTTGCTCTGGCCCATATTGCTATGACGATGTATAAGGCGAAGCTAGCGCCAACGATAATGAAGGTTAGTGATTGAATATCCATGGTTTAGTCTTCTTGTACATGATATTTTTTATCAAGACGATTCATTTTTGCGATGTAAATGAAAATTAAAACGACGAATATATAAATTGAGCCTTGCTGAGCAAACCAGAAGCCAAGCTTGAAACCACCTAGCTGTAAGGTATTAAGTTGATCCACTAACAAAATACCAAAGCCAAACGACACTGTAAACCAGACCAGCAGTAAACTGGTCATAATTTTAAGATTATCTCGCCAGTAAGATGTGGCACTGTCACTATTGTCAAAACTCATAGTTGCTCCGGATATTATGCTTAGGCATTAATAATATGTTTTTCAAACCAGCTAATAAAGTCAGCCTCTGACTCGCCCTTAACATTATTCCAAGTAGAGACCGCTATATCGGTTTTAAAAACCCCCTGTCTAATAATAGTAATTCTTCCATGCAGGGCAGACTTAGTCACAAGGCCTAGTTTATATTGAGCATGAATCCCTTTGATATCGGCAATAATGGCGGCCAGCCAATAGCGTAATTGAACTTTCTCGACATCAGTAAATTCTGCAGTATGCCAGTCGGCGGCAATAAGTGTGGCTAAATCGGGGTTGGTAGCAACTAACAGTAAGCGATTATGGATCCGATCTGTTAATTGTTGTTGAGTGCTGGACCTTTCTGACCGAGTATTTTGTCTAATTTGAATCGCCAGATAGAGTACTGAGGCAATAACCCCGGCAGCGCTAATTATTTGAATAATTTCTGCAATTACTTGAGTGTTCATGATTAGTCTCGGTTTTTTTTATTGGCCCTAGGGTGAGCGTTATCGTATACCTTCGCTAAATGTTGAAAGTCTAAATGAGTATAAACCTGTGTAGTAGTAATATTGGCATGCCCCAACATTTCTTGCACGCTACGAAGGTCTCCGCTGGACTCTAGCATATGACTAGCAAAAGAATGGCGCAGCATATGCGGGTGCAAGTGTTGTGGCAGACCTTGTTTTATTGCTTGGTGTTTAAGTCGTGCTTGAATAGTACGATTGCTAATGGCAGTGCCGCGCGAGCTGATAAACATTGTATCGTCATTGGCATTTGATAATTTTAATGAGCGTACTTTTAGCCATCTCTTTATCGCAGTTAAGGCCATTTTTCCTACTGGTAACGCCCGTTGTTTATTACCTTTGCCGGTGACGATAACAATGCCTTCACTCATATCCAGATCATTAATTTGCAGTGCGGCTAATTCAGATAAACGTAAACCTGAAGAGTAAAATAATTCCATCATCGCCATATCACGGCAATCAATCCAATCATCGCTGGAGGCGTTAAATAGCTGCGACATCTGATCAGCATCTAGCACCTTGGGTAGTAGGCGTGGAGTTTTTGGTGCACTAACGCCAGTGGCAGGATTGGTTTTACAGAGCCCTTGGCGGTTTAAATAAGTATAAAAACTGCGGATTGCAGAAAGTAGGCGTTGTAAGCTTTTGCCATTAAGTTTCTGCCGATGTAGTTGCGCAACAAGCTGGCGGATGTCAGCGGTATGAACTACAGCGGCGGTAGCCAATTGCTTATCAGTACAATAAGTGGCGAGTTTATCAAGGTCTCGCCGATAGGCCGCATGGGAATGTTTGGAATAGCGCTTAACAATTAAAATGTACTCCAGATACTGCTGGATGTTTCGTTCAAGTTCGCTGTTAGCGCCGAGGCTCATTGTGTACCGAACTTATTTCTCAACAAACTGTGGCAATATACGGTTAAGAACTTCGCTGACGTAAGTGAGAAAAATAGTGCCCATGCTAGAGCGATAGCGATCAGCATCAAGACTGCCTATGGCGAGCACGCCAATAGTGTTGCCATTACTTATAGGCGCTACTGCCGCAGAACCTATTTTACTAGCATCAGTTTGGAATAAAAATTCTAGTTCTTTAGGTCGAAGAACGCCACAGACGGCGCGGCTACTATTAAGGATACTGCTTATTTCAGCTCGCGCTTCCTCAACCGTTACCACCCTGGCATCATCATATTGCTGACTACTTATAATCGTTAGCGCGCTGACGTCAGCTTTAAAGTCCACCGTTAAGCTTTTGTTAACGGCACGAATAACTTGGTTTAAGTTTTTCGCCTCCAATAAAGCCAACACTAAGCGCTGTGTTTTTTCCAGTAGTACGTCATTTTCTCTGGCGACACTCATTAAAGACGATAAGCGGTGGCGCATCTGTAAGTTGCGCTCGCGCAACAAGCTTACTTGCCTCTCGACTAAAGATACCGCGTCGCCGGTTTCATGCTTTAAGGTTAGTGACGTTAATAGCTCATCACGATCAAGGAAAAACTCTGGGTTTTGGCGCAAAAATGCCGCTATCGCTTCAGGGTCTAGATCAGCTTGTTGTTTTTTATTTTGTTCGCTCATCTCAGCTTGTTATCCTTTTCTTTAACAGCCTTATAATTTGTATTGGCCTTCATATACGGTTACTGCAGGGCCGGTCATTATTACCGGTTGTTCGCCGCCGAGCCAACTTACAGTTAGTTTGCCGCCAACTAGCTCAACCACAACTGTGTCATCTAGCTGGCCTTGTAAAATGCCGCTAACTACGGCGGCGCAAGCGCCAGTACCGCAAGCAAGGGTCTCACCTACACCTCGTTCTAGTACTCGTAGTTTTATATTACTCCGGTCAAGCACTTGCATAAAGCCTACATTCACACTGTTTGGAAAAGCTGGGCCTTGTTGCAGGGCAGTACCAATTTTTTCTACTTCAGCGTTCATAACGTCATCAACAATAACGACAGCATGGGGGTTGCCCATAGACACGGCGCCTAAGCTTAGTGTTTTGCCATTAATATCAACGTCATAATTATCTTTTTGTTCATTATGGGCAAAAGGTACTTTGCTCGGCTCCAGTATCGGCACACCCATATTGACCTCTACCATGTTATTTGCCAGTACCTTTAGCTCAATATTGCCGGTATTGGTTTCAACCTTAATGGTCTCAAGGCCGGTGAGTTTTTTGTCAATAACGTATTTCGCAAAGCAGCGCGCGCCGTTACCGCATTGCTCAACTTCATCACCATTAGCATTAAAAATACGATATTTAAAATCTGCTTCTGGTCGAGTTGGCGCTTCAACAATCAATAGCTGATCACAGCCAATACCAAAGTTTCTATCGGCTAGTTTACGAACTAGCTCACTCGATATTTCTCTGGGTTGAGTTAATAAATCCAGCACAATAAAGTCATTGCCTAAGCCGTGCATTTTGGTAAACGTCAGTAGGTTTTGCTGTGCATTATTACTGTTATTTCGCTTCGGATTATTGCGACGATTCACGCCATTAGCGTTTCGCCTCGAATTAGATCGGTTGCGGTTTCTCTGGCGCGAACGAGGTTGCATATTTCTCCATCCACTATTATTTCCGGGGGTCTACCTCGGCTGTTGTAGTTTGAAGCCATGGTAAAACCATAAGCTCCTGCTCCGAATAAAGCCAATAAGTCGCCTTCAGCTATGGCGAGCTCGCGGTCTTTACCTAGAAAATCTCCAGTTTCACAAACTGGGCCAACGACATCGTAATGCAGTGCGGCAATGTCATTTTTGGGTTGTACGGGTTTAATGTCCATCCATGCCTGGTATAAAGCAGGGCGCAGCATGTCATTCATGGCGGCGTCGATTATGGCAAAGTTTTTTGCCGAATTGGACTTCAAGTACTCAACCCTAGTAAGTAGGATACCAGTATTTGCGGTTATAGATCGACCCGGTTCGAAAATTAATTGTAAATCTCGTCCAGCCAAGTGATTTTGTACTGCAGTTAAAAATTCACTTGGGGTCGGTGGCACTTCGTCCTTGTAGCAAACACCTAACCCACCACCTAAATCTAAATGCTTAATAGTAATACCTTCGTCAGCTAACGCATCTACTAATTCAACTACCCGGTCAATGGCGTCTAAAAAAGGACGCATTTCAGTAAGTTGCGAGCCAATATGACAGTCAACGCCAGTTAATTTTAGATTAGGCATGTCTTGACCTTGACGATAAACTTTAATCGCCTCGTCAATTTCTATACCAAACTTGTTTTCTTTTAACCCGGTTGAAATATAAGGGTGGGTTTTGGCATCGACATCGGGATTGACTCGCAGTGATACATTGACAGTTGCATCTACCGCAGCAGCAACATCCTGTAATAGCTCAAGCTCGCTGACAGATTCCACATTAAAACAATAAATACCCACATCGATTGCTTTGGCCATTTCAGCGGCTGTTTTTGCAACCCCAGAGAACACCACTTTAGCGGGGTCGCCACCAGCTGCTAGCACACGATCTAGCTCTCCAGCTGAGACAATATCAAAGCCAGAACCCAATCTAGCCAATAAATTTAATACCGCAATGTTCGAATTTGCTTTTACCGCATAGCAAATAAGGTGCTTGTCGTTGGTTAGCGCATTTTTATAAGCCAAAAAATTATGCTCTAAAGCCGCGCGCGAATAGACATAAGCAGGCGTGCCGTAATTGTCGGCCAGTTCTTGTAAGCTCACGCCTTCGGCATATAACTTACCGTTGGTGTAGTTAAAACAGTTCATAATATTGTCGCTGCATTGCTGATTAAAGGTACAAGTTAAAAGTACCTAGGGGTACAGATTAAATCAAATTGTTACGCGCTAGCGCTGCTCAATGTTTGTTTGAGGCTTGGGCTCCGCTACTGCCGCCGGCTGACTATCAGCCGGCGGCATATATAACGGCCCTTTAAGGCCGCAAGCGCATAAAGCTATAGTAATAATGATCATTAATACAATATTACGCATCGAAGTTACCCGCAAATATAAGTGAAGCTTGCAGTATAACTGGCGCAATACCTCAACCCAACCCTAAAGTTAGCTAGCGTGCAGCTACTCGGTCGCTGGCACGCTTGGCGGCAGCTTTAACTTGCCTGGGCGCGGTACCACCAATGTGATCTCTGGCTGCAACTGAGCCTTCAAGGGTAAGCACATCAAACACATCGGCCTTGATCACATCACTAAAGCCTTGTAGTTCTTCAAGACTCATATCGGCTAAATCACACTCTGTGTCAACGCCGTGAGCAACAGCTTTGCCGACAACTTCATGGGCGTCTCTGAATGCTAGACCTTTGCCAACACAATAGTCGGCTAAGTCGGTAGCGGTTGAAAAGCCACGTTTGGCTGCTTCGCGCATAGATTCTTTGTTAGCTTCAATAGCTGGCACCATATCAGCGTAGGCTTTTAAGCAATCAAGCAGTGTGTCCACTGTATCAAATAGCGGCTCTTTATCTTCTTGATTGTCTTTGTTGTAAGCCAGCGGCTGTGATTTCATTAAGGTTAGCAAGCTAATTAAGTGGCCATTTACGCGGCCTGTTTTACCGCGTACCAATTCAGGCACATCAGGATTTTTCTTCTGGGGCATAATAGACGAGCCAGTGCAAAATCGGTCTGGCAAGCGCACAAAGTTGAATTGGGCAGAAGTCCACAGCACTAACTCTTCACTAAAGCGCGAAAGATGAGTCATGATCAAAGCGCCAGCGGCGGCAAACTCAATAGCAAAGTCGCGATCAGAAACTGAATCCAATGAGTTCTCTGTTGGGCGATCAAAGCCTAACAGCTCAGCGGTATAGGCTCGGTCAATCGGGTAGGTTGTGCCCGCCAAGGCGGCAGCGCCTAATGGCGACTGATTCAGCCTAGCAGCGCAGTCTTGCAAACGGCTATAGTCGCGTTCTAGCATTTCATTCCAGGCCAATAAATGATGGCCAAAAGTAACTGGCTGAGCAGTTTGTAAATGGGTAAAACCAGGCATAATGGTGTCGGTTTCTGTCGCTGCCAAACCGATTAGGCCTTGCTGTAAACGGGTTAGTTCGGCGCTGATGGCAGCAATTGCAGAGCGCATAAACAACCGAATATCGGTCGCTACTTGATCATTACGACTGCGGCCAGTGTGTAACTTTTTACCAGTAATGCCGATGGCATCGGTCAGGCGCGCTTCAATATTCATGTGTACGTCTTCAAGCGCAATCGACCACGGGAAGGTGCCAGCTTTTATCTCTTCACTAATTACCGCTAAGCCGTCTTGGATTTGCTGGTGTTCTCCATCGCTTAACACGCCTACTTTGGTGAGCATTTTGGCATGGGCTAATGAGCCTTGAATATCCTCTCGGGCAAGGCGTTGGTCAAACTGTACTGATGCAGTAAAGCGTTCTACAAAAGCATCGGTTGGTTCACTAAAGCGGCCGCCCCAAGGTTTGGTTGCGTTGTTGTTGTCACTCATGGGTGTTTTCCTAGTGATAGGTCTGCTAATGGCAGAGATATATATAAATTGTCAGTATTATACCTGCCAACTAGCGCTGCGCCCACTGGTTGATGAATTTGTGAGCTTGCTAAAGACTTGCGGCATGGCTTGCGCTTAATTTGGGTGGTAGCATCAAGCTAAAGCCCTTAATGCTTAAGCGAATAAAAGTAAAAAAAGTAACCCAAACTGATTAAGCGACTGGAAATGACGACATCGTGAGTAAGTTAACCAATATAACAGCCAATTCAAACTACACGCTGCCTGATCTTTGTACTATGTCAGCGGTATTTTTCGTGGTGTTGGTAGGTGAGCTGTTGGCATTAGTGTTAAGTGTTGCTGAGACAGGGCTGCGTCATTTTAGTTGGAATGCGTTCGCGATGGTCTCGCTTTATACGTTATGGGTGATTTTGCTCAGTGTTGGTTTGTTGTGTAATTTGCGGCCTTGGCTGCAACGTTTTTCTGGCCCTGAGTTAGCCGGACTTAGCTATACCTTAGTGTTAATGGTGGCATTAATTGTTAGTACAGTGTCACAGGCATTGCTAAATCCAGTGGCAGACTCATTAGATTTTATGCAAATAGGTAGTGAGGTGTTAATTGCGGCAGTGGTTGCTGGAATTGCCGGGCGTTATTTTTTTGTTCAGCAACAACTACGTGATCAGCAAAAAGCGGAGCTAACCGCAAGGCTGGAAGCATTGCAAGCCAGAATTCGGCCGCACTTTTTGTTTAATAGTATGAACAGTATTGCCAGCTTAATTAGTGTTGATGCCGATGCCGCTGAAAACTTAGTTTTGGACTTATCTGACCTATTTCGCGCTAGCATGTCAGACAAACTACAAGTGCAGTTAGTCGAAGAAATTGGCTTTGGTCGGCGTTATTTGCGCATTGAGCAAGCTCGCATAGCTGGACGGCTAAAAGTAGACTGGCAGTTAGATAAGGAATGTGACTCAGTGCTACTGCCAGCGTTAATATTACAGCCATTGCTAGAGAATGCTGTTTACCATGGTGTGCAGCTAATTCCTGAAGGGGGTGAAGTGGGTGTGTTGGTAGAGCGGGTCGGTAATAACTGCCGCATTCGGATTACTAACCCCGTGCCTACTAACGGCAAGTCACAACAGGGTAATCAAATGGCATTGAATAATATTCGC
>TARA_B110000902_G_scaffold106829_1_pt1 | contig 10213 bp, 11 predicted proteins | sample TARA_B110000902 | Tara Oceans TARA_B110000902 (sample SAMEA4398009) | marine metagenome | biome: Polar Biome; feature: [SRF] surface water layer (ENVO:00010504); material: water (ENVO:00002006), including particulate matter (ENVO:01000060) such as... | depth 5 m | reverse complement strand
AAAAAAACAAGTTCAATAGTCAAGTTTAATGAGCAATATCAATAATCTAGTAGAAGACAATATTGGTAAGCCATTATCTCTAAGAAGATTAATAACAAAAAAAAAATTTGAAATTGGCATTTCATATCGATATTGCCATTGAAATAAGATGAAAAAGAAAGTAGCAATAATCGGAAGCGGAAACATAGGCACAGACCTGATGATAAAGATCATGCGTACTTCAGACGTATTAGAAATGGGATGCTTTGTGGGTATAGATCCTGCAAGTGATGGGCTATTGAGAGCAAAAGGGATGGGCGTAGAAATCTGTGCATCGGGTATAGATGGGCTTATCGCAATGCCAATTTGGAAGGAGATAGATGTTGTTTTTGATGCTACATCTGCCAAGGCACATGTCTACAACTATGGTAAGATGGAAAAATTTCCGGAGAAGAAGATGGTAGATTTAACCCCAGCAGCTATTGGGCCTTATTTTGTGCCGGCAGTGAATGGAGACGAGGGTTTAAGCAATACATTGGGTTTAGATGTGGATTTGTCTAATACAGATAGAGTAAACGTAAATATGGTAACCTGCGGAGGGCAAGCCACTATTCCTATAGTAGCTGCTGTAAGCAGAATATCTAAAGTACATTACGGTGAGATAGTAGCCAGTATAGCAAGCAAGAGTGCAGGACCCGGTACACGAGCCAACATAGATGAGTTTACCGTAACCACATCTGAAGCGATAGAGAAAGTAGGTGGAGCTACAAAGGGGAAGGCTATTATAGTGCTCAATCCTGCAGAACCACCATTGGTCATGCGAGATACTGTTTTTACCCTTAGTGACCAAGCAGACAGAGAAGAAATCCGAAAAAGCATACACGATATGGTGGCAGAGGTACAAAAATACGTACCCGGATATACGCTACATCAAGAGGTGCAGTTTGATGATATTCCAGAAGATGAACCTGTTTTTATAGAAGGAGTAGGGCATAAAAGTGGATTGAAAACCACCGTATTGTTGCAAGTAATAGGAGCGGGGCATTATTTGCCCGCATACGCCGGCAATCTCGATATTATGACAAGTGCAGCTCTAGCGGTAGGCGAAAAATTAGTAAAGTAGAAATGGGAGAAAGAAAGATATACATTCAGGATGTGACACTGAGAGACGGAATGCATGCCATTCGTCATCAGTACGGAAAAAAGCAACTAAAAAATCTGGCTATTTCACTGGATAAGGCAGGTGTAGATGCAATAGAAATTTCTCATGGAGATGGACTTAGTGGAGGTAGTTTCAACTATGGCTTTGGTGCACATACCGACTGGGATTGGCTAGAAGGTGTTGCTGAAGAGTTGAATCATGCGGTGCTTACTACGTTGCTTCTTCCAGGCATAGGAACCATAGAAGATCTTAAAAAGGCGTATGCCTTGGGTGTGCGTTCTGTGCGGGTAGCAACGCATTGCACAGAAGCAGATGTGAGTAGACAGCATATAGAAGCTGCCAAAAAACTAGGAATGGATGTGGGTGGTTTTCTGATGATGGCACATATGAATGAGCCGAGTAAACTAGCAGAACAAGCCAAATTAATGGAAAGTTACGGTGCCGATTGTGTATACGTAACAGATAGTGCAGGTGCTCTTATGATGGATGGAGTAGCAGATAGAATCAAAGCATTCAAGGATGTGTTAGATAGTGATACAGAAGTTGGCATACACTGCCATCATAATCTAAGCCTCGGTGTAGCCAATACTATAGTTGGTATGCAGCACGGTGCTACTCGTTTGGATGCCTCATTAGCAGGTATGGGAGCAGGAGCCGGAAATTGTCCGTTAGAAGTGCTTATAGCTGTGCTCAATAGAATGGATGTGAAGACCAACTCAGACGTTCTGCAGCTTATGGACCTAGCAGATGATGAAATTCGTCCATTGCAGGAGCGACCAGTGCGGGTAGATAGAGAGACGCTTAGTCTCGGGTATGCAGGAGTGTATTCTAGTTTCTTACTGCACAGTGAGCGAGCAGCTCAAAAGTACGGACTCAATACGGCAGATATTTTGCAAGAACTGGGCAAACGTAAAATGGTAGGCGGTCAAGAAGACATGATAGTAGATGTAGCATTGGATATGCTAAAAAATAGATAATGTTTTAACCGTGGTCTATAGCCAATAAGAACCAGCTTGATTGGAGATTTTGATGCGTTTAGATAGCTAAAAAATAATAGTATTCATTTTTGAATTACAAAGAAGGCCAGTGAATTTCACTGGCCTTCTTTGTTTTAGTCGTCTTCTTCGAGTACATTCTTTACTCTCCCTACTTCTCCTGTTTCTAGCAGTACTTTTATGCCGTGCGTATGTTCAGGAGATTTAGTAAGCAGTCGTTTTACAAACCCATCTGTAAGTTCGCCACTGCGTTGGTGGTGCTTTTGTACTATTTCCACTTCGGCACCTATGGGTATGTTTTTTCTAAATTTTCCAGATAGCATTGTTGTAGTAGTTTGTCAAATAGAGTGATTTTGCCTCAGGCCAAATTGTACCAAAGTTTGAGTACCTGCTCTCATGACAGCAAATGCCATAGGCCGGAATTAAAGGATTGATAACGACTAGATCGTCATTATTTCTTTTTCCTTGTTAGCGATAGTATCGTCTATACGCTTGCTATAAGCCTCTATTACCTTTTGTACTTCTGCTTCAGTATCTTTAGCCATATCTTCTCCAAGTCCGTCTTTCTGAAGCATTTTTGTCATGTCAATGGCATCTTTACGTGCACTACGCAAACCAATTTTACCGTGCTCACTTTCACCTTTAGCTTGTTTTACGAGCTGCATGCGGCGTTCCTCTGTAAGGGGTGGTACATTTATGATGACCTGCTCTCCATCATTTTGAGGATTTAGACCAAGATTGGCATACATTATTCCTTTGCTTATTTCATCAAGCATGCCTTTTTCCCACGGTTTCACCATGAGTGTTTTAGCATCAGGTGTATTTACATTGGCTACTTGGCTCAGGGGCACTTTGCTGCCATAATAGTCTACCATTACACTGTCTAGCATGCTGGGTGTTGCTTTGCCTGCTCTTAGCTTGCCTACCTCAGCTGCTACGTGGTCCAAAGCTTTCTCACATGCTTCTTTCAATTCGTCTAATACTATTTTTATATCCTCGTTCATGAGCTAATGATTTTTGTGGTGTTGCTGGCAAAGAAAATTAAATTCCACAACTGTTACAAGATTAATATTTTATAAAGGAATAGTGACATCATGCATATGCTTATTAAACTCGCAAAAGCAGAATTAATGAAGGTGCTATCTTGTTTATATCCAAACACAAATGACAACAATGTACTTGCTGCCATGATAGCGTACATCAATATGTCTAACTCAGCAGTAAGGATCACTAATAATATTGAACAAGCCAATTGCAATAGCATGGTGTAGTTGAATATGATGGATTTATTTGGATACCTGAATCGGTAGCTGTTGAGGGAAAGGAAATGTATAATTAAGCAAATAAGAATGAAGGGTACCGTTAGCTTTATTACTATGGTATTGAAGACGGAGTAATCAAACGATAGCGAAGGGATAAGCTCCCATATTCTATGTTCTAACTCCATCACAAATAGCAACCCAGAGATGGAGATAATAACCATTGCGAAGTAAGTAAAACTAAGGATAAAATGACGTGGTCTACGTGTGCCTGCTTGGGCAAAAAGTATAAAAACGGGCAGCATCATCAGCAGGCTAATGTTGCTAAAAGCTTGTGCGATGCCAAGGAGTACTCCGAAGTAGATCATATAACTGCTAGAAAGCTTTCGGTGCTCTCTACTCTCGAAGGCAAGGAACAATGCCCCAAGAAAAACTCCCCCATATATGATATCTCCCATGGAAAGCTGTGGTACTACCAAGGCTGTGAGTGTACAAAAGAGAACCAATGGTAGATTTGTGTTGATACCTAGTATCCCAAATCTGAAGCACAGATAATTGAGCAAAAGGCCTTCTACCAGTAAGAGAATCAGCTTGGCAATCATACTGATACTGCTATCACCCATAATAAGACCGAAACCGGTCAAAATGGCTATAGCGAGTAGGAGTGCTCCACCTATCTTTTCTGTGAGTAATTTTATCAATTGTAAACTAGTTTTAGCAGGGCAAATCTCCTATTTTTTGACGTAGGAACTATTACTTTGTTAGAAGAAACTTGCTTAGACTCAGAGGGTACAATAGCCACAAAGTCTATTTCTGCTTTTAGGAGCTTCTTACTTTTCTCCATTCCATTGTTGTAGATGGTGTACTGCATTACCTCTCCAGAGCTACGGAGCTGATCATTGTATATGAGCTGTATATACTTTGGCCCGGTGTATATTACTACAGAACTGAAGTATCCTCCGTCATTTACGGTAGTTTGGTTTTTGGTGATTAGCTTGTGCCAGTCCAAGTAGGCACTGTCATCATAGTTGAGTACCAGAATCTCATTAAAATTGTAAATATTTTTAGACGTGCTTTGAGGTAATCCATTCACTAGGATGACATCGTCTTCCGTTGCTATGTTTTTTTGCTCTGCAATAATGAGCATACCCCCATCAGAACGAGGAGTGGCTTGGAGTATGTTAAATCCTTCTGATACGGCGTCCTCATTTCGGTCGTTTATGGTTATTTGGTCTATCAGGTCACTGCTAAATTTGCTCCAGACCAAACGGGCTGAGTCAAGTGGATTGTTGGATGAATAAAAAAGAGTTCCTACGATACCTCGCTGTTCTTTTAGGGCATAAAAACTAGTTACTGTGGCCTGATCTAGGTTCCTATTGTAGGTTAGCCTTGGAGATTTTAAATTCACACTATCGGTAATTTGCTTATCGCAAAAGGTTGAATCACGTAGTGTGATTAAGTGAAAATCAGTTGTGGTGTACCTTTTGGTAGGTCTGGGAGCTACATTGGCCAGGATGGTTACCGTAGATGTGTTGGTCACCAAAAGGTCTTGAAGTACCATTGCTTTATAAGGGTAGTCGAGACGAAAGGTGTGCTTTTTGAGGGCTGCCAGTGAGTCTGTGAATAATCGATAGTGGAGTAGAGTATTGTTTGTGGTGGATTCTTCCGTTGTTAGAACCAGTATTTTTTGTAAATCATCACTCATTCTTATTCTGAAATTACCTCTATCGCCAAATTCTTTTACAGCAGATTTGGTGAGGAGTACGGGTTCCCCTATTTCCTTAAAATCAAAATCGTACCATTGAGCAATAAGATGGTTTTCTTGTTGCTGACGTATGTATTTCGCTTTTAGTAATAAAATGCCTCTTGAAGTAATATATAGCTTGCTGAGCCGTGCCTTGCGTAGTTCTATATGGATGCTTTTCTTGAAAACGAGCTGATGGTTAAAGCGTTCTAAAACGATGTTTTTAGTATAAAATCGATTGCGATATCGAAGTAAATACACCCCGTGCTGATTTTCTCCTATCACCTTAGTAAATATGGCACCTCCCTTTAGTTTGGTAGGATTACTCCATTCTAAAACCTGAGCTTGAGTGGCTAAAGTCCCCAGTATAAAAATGAGCAGGCATAACCGTGATTTTTGGATGTATTTTTGCAACATACTTCTCGTATACAAAGAACGAAAATTAAAACGCAAATCATCTATTGAATTTTCACGTAAATAACGACTCAGACCTAGAGCAGGCTATACTGATAGGAGTAGAGCCCAAAAATATGCCTTTAAAATCAACGGTAGTCTACTTAGATGAGTTGGAATTTTTGGCTTTTACTGCAGGTGCCGAAACCCGAAAGCGTTTCACTCAACGGTTGGAGTATCCCAACCCTAAGACATACATTGGTAAAGGTAAAATAGAAGAAGTGGCAGCTTATGTAAAAGAGCACGATATTGATCTTGCTATTTTTGATGATGAACTTAGTCCCTCACAAATACGAAACCTAGAGGAGCACGTACATTGCAAAATAGTAGATCGCAGTAGTTTGATACTGGACATTTTTGCCAAAAATGCTCAAACAGCACAAGCTCGTACTCAAGTAGAGCTCGCACAGAGCGAGTATCTCTTGCCACGACTTACCGGTATGTGGACTCACCTACAGAAACAAAAGGGTGGTATAGGTATGAAGGGTCCTGGAGAGAAAGAGATAGAGACCGATAGACGTGTCATTAGAGACAAGATATCCAAGCTAAAACAAGAGCTGAAAGACATAGATAAGCAAGCAGTAACGCGTCGTAAGAATAGAGAAGGCCAAAAACGTATAGCCTTGGTAGGGTATACCAACGTAGGGAAGTCTACTCTGATTAATCTACTTGCGAAGGCAGATGTATTGGCTCAAGATAAACTATTTGCTACGCTAGATAGTACAGTGCGTAAGGTCGTTTTCCCTCCAGATCCTGTCACGTACAAGCCGTGTATTTTCTTATTGTCAGATACGGTTGGCTTCATACGCAAACTGCCGCATCAGCTGGTAGAGAGTTTTAAAAGCACCTTGGATGAGGTAATAGAAGCAGACATATTACTCCATGTAGTAGATGTAAGCCACTCACAGTTTGAGGAGCAAATGGAGACGGTCATGGAAACCCTATCGGAGATTGGAGCGGGGAACAAACCAATCATTACCATTTTCAATAAAATAGATAAGTATAAACCAGACGCTACCAGCGATGATATATTTGAGGATGAGGCCATTTACGACCTCGCTACCTTAAAGAAAACCTGGATGGCTAAGCTCAATGACAATATCGTTTTCGTGTCTGCCAAAGATGGCAACAACATAGAAGAACTTAAAGACTTGATGCGTAGAAACTTGGAAGCCTTGTAGCCTCCAAGTAAGTTAGCATACGTACTATATGACTGCCACTATTCGCTCGATGCGATAAGCGATCCACTCATCTGCCAAGCCAGTGCTGTATACAGCCGTTTTGAAACTTTTGAAGGGGTTGTCAAAGCTAATAGCTTCGAGCAACTCACTTTGCTTTTCAAAATCTTCAACGCCTTTTACGTAGTCCTGCATAAAACCAAAGATAACGGGTCCTTCCAGAGGTACGTATTCTTTGTAGTTGTCGCTTTGCTGATCTTCTAACGATACGTTTTCTGCTGTCTGTACTTCTTCAGTGGTCGTATTTACGTAGCACTTGTAACCGTTGCCCAGTATGTCTGCTACTGCTTGTAGTGTTTCTTTTTTCAAGATATTGTTTTATTTCTAATAATGATGGTAGTAGCTTATGGCCATAAGCTACGTGCTACTTCTCCTCTAAAAGGCCACGGTATCATAGCCAATATGATGAGTAGTCCTATGGAAAAAAAGAGAAGAGCTATTTTATGTTTCTTGGCTACTTCTGTAGCTTTTTTGCTTTTGGTGCGGCCTATCTGGATAAGTATTGCAGCAAGTAGCATACCTACAAGGTGTTCTACAGCCCAAAATCTACTCGAAGCATTGCCCATAGTTGCGGCCATGTCACTAAAACTGTCTGCCCAGCCTCTTGCTACATAAAGCAATAGACCGATTACAACTTGGAGGTGTACACTTGCTATGAATAGTGTCGCGGCTAAATTATGATTTGATGTATAGTCTTGTTTGTAGAGAACTCCTCTAGCACTCTTGGTTATGGCATAGAGTCCAAATAGTAAAACTGCCCATCTGAGGATACTGTGTGCTGAGATCAAAATACTGTTATCCATTGTTCTAACTTGTTGCTTACAAAGGTATGCAATTAATCATTTCCTAATTCAAAAAAGGGTCTGTAGGAGCATTAGCAAGTAGAGCATTTGTTCCGCCTTGTTCGCGTATGGCGTGTTTCCAAAGTGCATCATCTTCTATATTCTGGTCAAAAATGTACTTGGCTTCTAGGTCGCCCACCATCCAAGCTTTTTCGTCCAGTTCAGCTTGCAACTGACCGGCCGCCCAACCACTATATCCCACAAAGAAGCGAAAGTTTTCTTGCTGCATGGAGCCAGACATTAGGCCGTTACATACATCGCCAAAATCGCCACCCCAGTATACGCCATCTTGTACTTTTATGCAGCCTTCTATTTGCGGATACGTGTGCAAGTAGTGCAGACTATTCAGCTCTACAGGACCGCCTTGGTAGGTAGTATTGTTCACCTTATCTAGGCCTTCTACAAGCGTGTTTACGGTATAATCTGTACGTTGATTAAGAACGTAGCCCATACTGCCTTTTTCGTCATGCTCGGTTATGAGTATTACGCTACGATTAAAATTTGGATCGGGTAAAAAAGGTTCTGATATAAGGACACGACCGTTCATAAACAAATTATTCTAAGCAGAGTACGACTGTGGTTAGTTATTTGTTCTATAGGCATCGTTTTTACAGAGATATCAGGCATGTGTGTTGGGACAAGGTTACAAAAATGAAATAACATACAGAACACTTAGAGCAACAAGTGCTACAATACCCATTTTGGCTACTAGGGTTTCGGTTGTAGACCACAGCTTTATCTGCGGATGTTTGGCAACCAATTTGTAGCTTAGCCATGCCAAAACAGGAGCAGTAAGAAATGAAACAATGGTAGCAAAGGTCACCATCTGCTTCATGCTACTCATAAAATAAAAGAGGATGAGCATACTGCCTGCTAAGAGCACGATTTGCCAGGTGCTGGTCTTGGTGAATGTCTTTGAGAAATTTAGTTCTTCTCCTATTTTGCTCATAACACGGGGCATAGCGTCAAAACACGTAAGTGTAGTGCTAAACATAGTCGTAAATGCAGCAATACTAATTAACCAATAAGACCAATTTCCCAAACTGCTAGTGAACGATGTGATAAGCTGTGCAGCAAAACCACCTGCTGAGGCTGCCAGTGTTTCGCCTGTGCCGTATAGTGTATGAGCTCCTAATACTAAGAAACATATACCGAGGATTGCTGTACCAAAAAATCCAACATTGAAATCAAAATTGCCTTTTTCTGTTGGTTTCCCATTGGCGAGCGTCCATATACTATGCCAAATAGCAATGTCTAGCGGTGCCGGCATCCAACCTACAAATGCCATTAAAAAGCCTAAATCTTGTTTTGTAGTAATATCGAAATGTACCTTGGCAGAAGGGAGAGTTTCTATATCCACGTTGAAGGAGAGTATGAATGCTGTGAGGGTAGACAGTGAGAGTACGATCATAATCACCTTCATGAGATGGTCTAGTAGGGAATAATTGCCTACGTTTAATAGAACAAAACACACGAGCAATAACAAAAGCGATAGGACAGGTGCTGTAAGTGCAGCTCCTATGTGCTGCAATATACCTGCTGTAACAAGGGTAACTGCTGCTTGTACGGTGAACATGGTACTAACAGTGAGCACCAGAAGAAGTATGATCGCCCATTTACCCATTTGAGCGTAGCCAGCCACCAAGGACGTGCCGGTGGCTTTGGCGTAGCGTGGACCTATAGCAAAGAATGGATATTTAAAAATATGTGCCAAAACAATGGCCACTATCAATACATAGCCATAGGTTGCTCCAGCTTTGGTGCTTTGCACAAGGTGAGATACCCCGATGGCCGCACCTGCATAAAGCAGACCTGGGCCGAGTGATTTAAGTTTGGTTAGCACGTTGCTAAAGTAAATGTTTTGGATGTAGAATCGAATAAAAAAAAGAGGCAATGCTGCTGCATTGCCTCTTTTTAGTGTGCCAAAGGAATAAACTATCCGATTTTAGCAATAAGGTCTGCAACTCTGTTGCTGTATCCAGCTTCATTGTCATACCAGCCCATTATCTTTACTGTATTGCCCATTACCATTGTTGTTTGAGCATCAAAAATACACGAGTGAGGATTTCCTACGATGTCAGAAGATACCAAAGGATCTTCACTGTATTCAAGTATTCCTTTCAGATTTGTTTCAGATGCTTTTTTGAATGCAGCATTTACTTCTTCTACTGTGGTCTCTTTCTTAAGCGTTACTACAAAATCAGTAGCACTTCCTGTTGGAGTAGGTACACGTAGCGAGTTTCCGTTTAGTTTGCCTGCAAGATGAGGCAAAACAAGACCTACTGCCTTAGCAGCACCTGTGCTTGTTGGGATTATGTTTAATGCTGCAGAGCGAGCTCTTCTTAAATCAGAATGTGGAGCGTCTAATAAACGTTGATCACTGGTGTATGAGTGAATCGTAGTCATGAAGCCACTTTCTAAACCCAGTAGGTCGTCTAGTACTTTAGCCATAGGAGCAAGGCAATTGGTGGTACAACTAGCGTTTGATACAATTGTTTCGTCACCGCTTAGCGTCTCATCATTTACTCCCAATACTACCGT
>TARA_B110000902_G_scaffold267253_1_pt1 | contig 10220 bp, 5 predicted proteins | sample TARA_B110000902 | Tara Oceans TARA_B110000902 (sample SAMEA4398009) | marine metagenome | biome: Polar Biome; feature: [SRF] surface water layer (ENVO:00010504); material: water (ENVO:00002006), including particulate matter (ENVO:01000060) such as... | depth 5 m | reverse complement strand
CTCTTTATCGATAACTCGGCTACTTTGGCATCTTGCGTAATAGCTTGATCGCTTGATATCGAATAAATCACAAACTAAATTCAGCGGTGCCAGCTCTCTTAAATTGGATGCTACCGTCATAGCAATATCTCTTCCGACATCAAGAGAGCGGTAGCCTTTTTTAATATTTTCTTCTCTAGCTCTAGCCGCTTAACTCGCTTCTCAAGCTCTTGAATTCGTTGCCGATCTGGCGTCAACGCCTTAGCCTTGGACGTGATACCGATACGTTCAGATGATAATTGATCAACCCAACGTCTCAGGGCCGTTTCACCAACCCCCAGCGCTTCGCAAGCTTGTGGGTAACTATAGGACTATAGGACTATAGAAGTATAGAAGTACTAGCTCCGCGGCTTCTCGTTTAAATTCAGGACTGAATGTTCTTCTTTTCGTTGTCATTAAACACCTCTGTAAGATGGGTTTTATCACCTAAGTTGGTGTCCAAGATGATTAGGCCACTACACTCTATTATTAATAAACACAGAAAACGATGAAAACGATGAAAACGATGAAAACGATGAAAACACTTTGTTCAATTCTTGAGAACTAACCATATTAGGTGGACTTTTTTCAATAAAGAAAACTATATTGTCCAACTGTTTATTGGTAGTTTGGTATTTGTGTAACCAAGTGGCTTTAACAGATTCGAAATCCATAGCTAAATCGCTCTTCTATTTTCCAGAGCTACACCTACCAGGAATAATTCTTTGTCCCTCACCATTTAGATGAAGGATCATGCGACTGCATGAGGAGTACATTAGCTTTGTTATAGCGGTAGAACCACTATTGGGTGGAGTTAGCATGAATATAAAGTGAGACTCATCATCTTTGTTGTAATCAGGCCTTGGCCACAGCTCTTCAAGCATTGAGTCGTCCGTATTGAATTCATAACCAGCTGCCTGAAGAAAGTAATCAGGGTTGCTGTCAAAATCATAAAAATTAATACTCTCACCAGCAGTAAGTCTCGTTTCAACTTTTCAAAACCCTATACTCAACGAATATAGTTAGTTATTGATTTATTTTAGAAAGGGTATGGGCATGGTTTTAATATTCAGCAGCCCCCTGTAGAATGCAGTAAGAATTACTAAGAGTCGCTGATAATTAGCCTCGGAGCGTATAACAATTTTTTCATTAATACTGTCTCCCTGATCTGATATTATTTGACTGGTATTGGTGCCATGGCCAATAATTTAAAGGTTTAAAGCATAGCTCAAATGACTCACCCATTCGTATCTATCATTCTACCCGCATACAATGCCAGTATGTATCTACAGCGATCAATTGATAGCCTACTTAATCAGACTTATCAAAACTTTGAATTGATTATTATTGATGACGGTTCATCAGATAGTACATGGGATATCATCAGTAATAACAGTGATATTCGTATCAGGCCGCATCGATTTACTGAGAACAGAGGGCTTATAGCGGCGCTGAATTACGGCCTTGAAAATATGGCCGGAGATTATATTGCCAGAATGGATGCTGATGACATGGCGTTGCCGAATAGGCTTGAAAAACAAGTTGCCTTTCTGGAATCAAATCCTGATCACTGCGCTTGCGGGACAGCTATAATTAACACGGATGGAATTCATTCCAGTTATATGAGATATCCCCGCTGCCACGATGAAATCTTAGTTAGCATGGCTCTTTTCGAAAGAAATATATGTCACCCCACAGTTATGATCAGAAGTAATGTGCTCCTTGAAAACAACATTAGGTACCGACCAGAATACATTCATGCTGAAGACTACGCTTTATGGGTGGATTTGGCTAAATTTGGCAAGCTTCATAATCTGGAAGAAGGATTACTTAAGTATTTTCGGCACAATGACCAAGTATCTTTAAAGCACTACGATGATCAAATGGCCACATCACGAAGGGTCGTGCTGGAGCAGCTTAAACAGTTTTATAGGCCGCCATTGAGTGAACCCGAGATGGAGGCACACTTGGACCTCCTAGTTCACCCCATCAATAAAGTTGGTAGTAAAGCGAATAATCAAAGTATTGAAGAATGGAAAAATAAACTGCTAGCCTATAATAGAAAATACCATCATTTTTATGCAAGTTACTATGACAGATTAATTGTATACAAATATTTTAGATCTGCTCTTTATTACAATTTTCCTTTGAGGGACAAGCTGAATGCAACAGTAGATCTTATTAAAATAGCCCCTGTATTTGGTGTGTTGACATTGATTACTCAGTGTCAACGCTTTGTCTATTACAAACTCATCAAACCAAGGCTGGCCTAGCAAAGTAACTAAATCACTTTAACAGGCTGCTGATAAAATATTTCTGCCAGAACTAATTCCTTTTCCATGAGTTGGACCATTAGTTTCATATTGCAATGAACAGAAAAAGGTTTTGATTCAAATCTACACGAATCAGATTTATTTATGTCAGGATATAATCTCCCTATTCGGGACGATATCAGTCCGCTTTCCAAAAATATCTTATGTCCGTCTTCCTGTTCAGCCCATATGTTAATAGGGCCGTCTGCTAAAATCACGCCACTGAGTACTATTTTCCCGTTATTAGTTTCAATATCCCAAATTTCGCAATGTATAAAATATTTTGATTTATCTAACGGGTAGAGAGAAATGTTTGGCTGCTGATTGAGAGTGAATATTGGAAGCGCTTCGGCTTTCTTTACTAATTCACTGGCTCGACCAAACTTAAGGTAGTCCTGCTTGGTTCCCTGGCTTCCGCGATTTAAAATATTAGAAAGGACTTCTTCGGTGAAGAAGCCCTCTTTCAACTCTAAAAATTTAATGACTCTCAACAACTCTTTTCTTGCCTCATCTGCTCGCCGTGAATAGAGCTGTTCAAAACTAAGGCATGCAACATCTTGCTTCGTTTCAATGAGCGTCTGGTGTAAGTTAGTTAACGTTTTTCGGCACTTCTCTTCATGGGAAATAAGCCGTTCAACAGGGGTATTCTGATTGAATACAGCGCCAGGCATTCCACTTTCTGGTATTTTCTCTTTTCCCCATACATTAGTTAACTGGGCGAAATTAAGACTCAGCAAGCGATCCTTGGCATTTTCTCTATACAGAAAAAGATGTTTATAGCCCATTTTTTTAGACTCACTGATCAAAGCCATGTTGACTGCCATGGGGATTATCTCAGCGCAGTGTTTTATCAGTGGCCTACCCGCTAGCGTTTTAGCAATTTCATTTACTAGTACTTGTGGCTTTTGCTGAGCCTCCCAGTTGTCTTGAATATAACCAAACATTCTTCCTTTATTGTAAGGCTCATGTTGAACCCCGGAAAAATCAGACGCTTCAAAAAGGGCTGTAGACAAATTTGTTCCGCCGCTACGTCTGAGCGTCCATATAATAAAAGGCCCTTCTGATAAGGAGTTATCATCCTTTATCCACTCCCTCCAGAGCTCGTCAACAGAATAGCTATTTTTTAACAAGCTATAATCGTCCTTATAAAACGAAATCATTCTTACCATTTGCTCTCGGGTAAAATTCTGGGATAGGCTTTTCTCGTCACTCCATTCTTTCCAGAGTTCATCAACGGTATAATAATCTTTCAGCAAATTATAATCGTCCTTATAAAAGTCGATTAGTTTTTCCATCTGTGATCGAGAAAGGTCTTTTAGTTGAATTTTTCTTCCGCCGACTTGTTTCCTACCTAGCTGGAAGTCCTTTCCCGTTATCGATCTAACCTCATCTTTAAAAGAACTAATCTGCTCGATTGGATAAATATCTGTAAACTCTTTCAGGTCTTTTATCTTGAGTAATTTACAAACGGGGATTGTGTGATAGCTTATGGCGGGCACCTTCAGATAAACATCAAGCTCATCTATAAACTGCCCAATCCCGGGATTGAAAATCTTTATTTCTTTTAATAAATTGGGATAATTATTTTCTATATACCCTTTGCTGATTTCATAATGAAAGCCAACTCGGTTGCCATAGGCAGATAAAAAGCGTTTTATCGGGTCTCGGATAATTAAAAAAATACGTTCTTTTCCTTTGCTATCGACCACTCTTTTTGCAAAGTATTTATGAATGTCTTGGACCTGCGTGATTTCATAGCCTTCTATCCTGTAGAGTTCCTGCTTGATAGATGTACAGGCAACTTTGGGAAGGTCAACATAGGCAAATCTTCCTCTTCCAAACTCAATGCATTTCATAATTTTTCAAAAGCCTCTTCAAGGAACTGATTACTGCTTTTATACTTGACGCTGGCGTCGCGGCTACCAAATGTCCCCTTGCTTTCTGACAGGATTTCTTGATAGATAACATATTCTGTAGCGTTGTTGTAATGCTGTTTTCTTTTAATTTCAAGGTCGACCTTTTGTTTAAAACCTGCGTGATATTTAAAGTGTGCCAAGGCTACAGGTTTTTGGGCTGGCTTAGTCGAGCTTACATAATGTAGGCCTTCGCTTAGTTTCATCCAGGGGCGATATTTGAGCAACGCTACTTTTTGTGAAACAAAAGCATTTATTCTTGCTTCAGGGTGGAGCCTGTGCCGTAACTGACTAACACTCGCTTCGCTATCGCCGAAATACCCCGCATCAGTGGCTATCCTCTTAACTGGCTGGCGATCAAAGTAGGGCGCGCATACAAACGGGGCTTCTCGCTCGAAATTCGCTTCGCTTAAATTGCCATAGGGGTACATATCGATCATATAAAGCAGCGCGGAATCCGCGCCTTGATGGTCCAGTTCTTCAATATAATCTGAAATGTTACGGCTTTCCATGTCAGGAAAAACGATGAATTCATCCGCATCAACAACCAGCGCCCATTTATTTAAACAGTGACAAGCAAGTAAAGCTTGCTGCCAGTCAACTCCATAGTGCGAGTCTTTATATTCTGTAGCTGCGCTGTAGAGAACAACATCTGGCTGTTGAAGCAGAAACTCTCTGGTGCCATCAGTAGACAGATTGTCCACCAATAGGAATGTTTTGACCCCTAGGTTACGGTAATGTGTCAGAAACGATGGCAGAATCGTCAATTCATTATAGAGGACTGAAACAATATACACATATTCATTCAGCAATTTTTCTATGTGCTTTTGGTCGGATAGTAATTCCAACTGAATGGCGTTATATCCATAGCTGGCCTGAGTATACGATGGAAATATTTTCGACGGGTACAGCCCCGACTTCGAGCGATACTGCAGTACAGAGTCAAACAACTCACCTGAATCAGTGTGGACAAGCTTTGCTGGCGAGTTCAGACTCGGATAATGGTGATTGCCCCAAATTGATACAGGAGATCCATCTGTACTAACCTTCCTGAGAATATGAACAAAGTAATCTTCATCGCTCAGAGCTATCTGGGCCATGGCTAGAAGGTCGCCGACAAGTTTGTCTTCAAAAAATGAGGAGCTGATTAACCTGCACCCCTCTCGTGTTGCTGACATTTTACCAAGTTTGTAAGCTGCGTAGCGGGAAATACTATAGCCGGTACCTCCATCTGCATAGCAGGCGGGCTCAGGTGATTTATCAAAAGAAAATTTAGCGTAAGATGATTCTGACTTTTCATGATGCCAGAGCCGATCCATGTTGCCAGGAGCGCGCTTAAGCTTGCGGCCATAATAATGAAATTTTCGGTAGGACAAGCTAGTGAAATATTCATCGACGTTCAGGGAGCAGTCATCATCAATTTTTATCATATACTGATGATCTGTATTAGAGTACACCCATGAAATCATCGCCAGTGTCTTCTCCGGCAGCCCTTCATAATTATCTGCCGCATTCAAATAAAGAACATCTTTCACCACTTTATTCTCGCTGCCACCCCCAACGACAATCAGGTACGGAATGTCTTTCTCTTGAAGCTCCTTCAGCCAACTTTTTCGAATAGATTTTATCCTAGTGCCCAGATTTTTTTGACACGAATAAATTAGAACTATTGCATCATTATTCTGTGAGGCCGAAGTGATTGGGTTGCGCTGTAAGCTTTTGCGTATGTTTTCAAGTTCTTCTAGCTGTTCAATTCGTTTAAATTTTAAAAGACAATTTTTTATCTTTCCAAAGGATGCTTGAACAGGCGCGGGGGAGTGAATCATATTTTGTATAGCTGGACAAACTTTCTTCAGAAGATATAGGTACAAGTTATAGCCCTTGAGAAAAGCCTTCTCTTCGCACGTAAACAAGTATGAGGCGAGAATATCTAGCCCGAGATACTCTCCCTCCTGTGACGTTAAATTGCTGCAGAGCTCTATTAACTCATCTTCTTTATTATCACGAATCAATCCTCTTGCTTTTATTTGTAATTGATAATGTTCAGAGTTATCAGTGCCGGGAAATATACGTGTGTAACTCTCTGAAGGAAGGATATGATCTTTTTCTGAGTAATAGCAGGATGCAAGTTGTTCTATTGATGGTTCATAGCATGATCCAAATTGTTTTTGATAGAAATTAACCAATTCTCGTCTGAACTGCTCGGCATCTGAAGAACCTACTTCGATTAAACTATCCAGTAATGTAATGGCTTCAATCACATCGTCAGAATTGACGGTACTCAGGTTGCATATGAGTTTGGATATTTTGACAAAATTTAAAAATTGCTTGTGAATTCCATACTCAATTGATTCGGATTCCTCATACTTTTCCCAGAAGACTGGTGATAAGGCATAGTTAAGATCCAAAAATGAAAGAATCCACTTCCTTAAAGGTGCTGGATACAGATGGCTTTTAGCAATCAAAGTATGGTAGAGGTTAATTAATTCTACATCTTGTATTCTGCTCCAATACTCATTTCCAATTGAGTTATAAACAAGAAGAGTTTCCCGACACAACTTTTTTTTATGATCTGCTAAAACAAAATTATTCGCTAGCAATAACTCAACAGAGTATTTCAAACATGACGAACTGAACCATTCCCGGCCATTTTTTATTGTGGTGACTACATTAGTCAACTCTTCGCACCGGCCTTCATGAGCAAGGTATGGAAGAGCTAAAGACAGGTCCGACCTATTCAGCGCAGCTATTTGCGACTCTGAAAATACACTTTTCTCTACAAGCAGATTATGAATTTCTGCATACAATCCTTTACTGCAGAAATATGGGATAAGATGACGATAAAGATCAAGCATAAACTGCCTGTCGAATGAACAGGTATTATGCTGTCCTCGCATCCATGATATTTTTTCATCAGCACAATCCGATTTTTCATTAAATTCCAACAAAGCTAGCTTAAGGCGTGATGAGCCCTCTGCTCTTAATATATTCTCTTCGGGAAGATTATTGCCAGAGGAGTTAAGTTCCTGGATATTGTATTCATTTGCAAGCTCCGACAATTCTTCCCGCTCATCTGCGGTCAAGTCTAAGCTCTCTAGATCTTTCAGGTAATATATGTGCTCCAGTATTAATACTGAACAATAACTATTCTGTCGAAAGCAACCTCTAATAAGTTCTTTTGTCCAGCGTCTACAATCAGAAATGTTTAAATATATTGGCTCAAAGCTTGTCTCACATTCATTCATTATTAGAGACAATCTTAATGGCTTTGATATATCACTACGTTGTTTCCATATTGCCCCCGGCAGCTCTATTGTATATTCAGTAAAACCTTTCTTCTCCGGAAGTTTTGGCGATGCTAAATCATACTCATCAACACCCTTGAAAAACATACAGTCAATATGCTGACCATTTACATTCAATTGTAAAGATTTCAAATCCAGCCTGCTGTCAATATACGCGTAAAGGATAAAACTATTAATGGAATGGAGAGCTAATTGGTAACTAGAGCCATCGATCACTACATTGCCTTTCTTATTGACTTTGATCGCATGAGAAGAGCGTCGCTTGATTTTTTTTTGTCTTATGGGTTTGCTATTCAGCAATATACCGTCTATTTTTATACTCACTTTTTTGGAAAAATCTATAGACTGATCAAAGGTTTTACTTAACTGTGGTGGAAACCTAACCGTAAAACCACAGTTCTGCTCCCAGGCAAAGTAGTCTTCGGCGATATCTTCACGATAATGCCATGAAATATATCCGTCAAAATCGACGCCCCTATGGTTGATAGTGCAGATTTGCGGTCGCTCTGATGTCTTTGTGACAAACCAACCAAAGGCCTCTTCACACGTTACGCGTTCGATGACGCCTGTCCCACCAGAATACTTTTTATACTGCCTTAGAATTGCACTTAATCTGATCTTTAGGGTATTTAAGTTCATTTTTGCCTACTATACTATTTTTAGGTGAGAATATAAGGCTAGGGTTGAATGCTATGAAAATAATCACTTTTCTTTGTTAAACGCCTGAGAGTATGCCGCCACGACCTCCGCTGCATTTCCTTGTCTTTCTACAAGTCCATGTTCTATCCAGATAACACGATCACACAGTTTTTTTACAGAAGAGATTGAATGGGAAACCAGAACTACAGTCTGATCTGACTTAATCATATTCTCCATTGTCTTCCGTGCTTTCTGCTCAAATACGGCATCTCCGACGCTAAGTGTCTCATCAATTAGTAAGATCTCCGGTGTGGTATAAACTGCGGTAGCAAAGCCCAATCTTGCTCTCATGCCTGAAGAATAGGTACTAATAGGCTGATAAAAAAAATCACCAAGTTCAGAGTATTCTTTAATATTTTCTAGCTCAGCTTCAACTTTTGATTTGCTATATCCAAGCAGCATCCCGCTGATAACTGCGTTATCTCGACCAGAAAGCTGTTGGTCAAATCCCGCACTCAAGGTGAGAAGTGAAGTTTTATGAGCTTTATTAGTGATTATTCCAGAGTCTGGCTCATAGATGTCCGCAAGTAATTTTAACAGTGTTGATTTACCCGCTCCATTGCGACCAATAATGCCCAGCGTTTCACCTCTTTGCACATCAAAAGTAATGCTTTTTAATACTTTATAGTAACTATTTTTACGTAAGGTTCGACCAAGTCGGTACCAGAGCGCAACATCCTTTAGCGATATAACTGTTTCCCTCATTCTCTACACCGATACAATTCTAGCAATTTTGCGATCTTTTTTTACATACAGAGTGAGAATAACAGCAAAGAGGAAAACGGAGGCGCCCGCAACTGACCCAAGATAAAGCCAATCAGGCCATTGTTGATGGAGTAACACATTCCGATATTCCTTGATCAGCCCAGCCATCGGGTTAATTAAAAAATAATCTTTATACTCCGAAGATATGCGATCGAAGCTGTAAAAAATGCCACTGCCAAAAAACATAAACTGGATAAAGGTAGGGATAACATATTTAAAATCCCTTACATAAACTAATACAAGCGCCAATATCATTGATACGGGGATCATGAAAAGCAGCTGAACCAACACAAGAGGTATAATCCCAAGCCATTCAATTCCAGGAGAGAAGCCTGCTAGAATGAGAAACATCAGTAATATTGCAATCACTAGAGTCTGCTTTACCGTAGCCTGGACTATGAACACTAAAGGGAAAAATACTTTTGGGATTTGTCGCTGATTCATGAGCCCACTCCCTCCAACCAAACTACCTGCTCCCTGAGTCACTGTTTTAGCAAACCATAGCCAGAAGACTAAACCAACCATAAGAAAATAAACAAAGTCTGGGCCTCCACGCTGCAAAAGTAACTCAAAGATTACATAATAGCAGGCCATATGAGTGATTGGCTCAATAATCCACCAGCAGTAGCTTAGATAATTCACTGACGCCTCAGACTTAAGGTTAAGCCTAGCTTTCTCCCAAATAACATGGGCAAGAATAAAATTATTCATTTAATGACATATACAACCGTTTCATTGCCAAGTGAGAGAGTAAATTTGCAGTAATAATCATCGAAAGCACCTTAGCGCTGCAATTAAACTAGCACACTATTTAGCAAAGTATTTTATGCTCAAATGCTTAATCCGTCAAAAAATTTTGGCACTGATATTCAAATTACGGCGTATGGTTGACCCAGGATAGCCGAGAAAATGTGCTGCAGGCTGCCAATGATAAACCTCCACGGGCAGCTCAGCGGGTCCTATTATATAAGAGGAATATTCGCTAAAGTACAAATCAGTCTCTGCTTTAACGCCCGCTTCTCGATCAATAGCATCAATCATTCATTATCAGAAATCGTCGTCGCTCAACTAATTGCGCCAATCGTAGCTCTTTGCAGCAATCAGTCATCGCACTCGTAACCGGCATTGGATTGTTACAACAATATCGACTGTATTAAATAGATTGACAATCCATGCCAATCTTTATACAAAGTATGCCACGCTAACTT
>TARA_B110000902_G_scaffold267306_1_pt1 | contig 10224 bp, 9 predicted proteins | sample TARA_B110000902 | Tara Oceans TARA_B110000902 (sample SAMEA4398009) | marine metagenome | biome: Polar Biome; feature: [SRF] surface water layer (ENVO:00010504); material: water (ENVO:00002006), including particulate matter (ENVO:01000060) such as... | depth 5 m | reverse complement strand
GCGGGAGGGGTTGACACGCCTGCTACCAAAAAATCCCGGCACCATCATCTCTTCTGCGCCAATACCAATACTATAAACTTTTAGTTTCACTTTCTTTGCTAACTTGGTGGCTTGTTCCGGGGTTAGACTACCCGCGGTATTACTACCATCGGTTAATAAAATTAATACACGGCTATTTGATTGGCTAGATTTTAATCGTTTAACAGCCATACCTATACCGTCACCTATGGCGGTTTTTTCACCAGCAAAACCAATTTGGGCTTCATTTAATAAAGTAGTCAGTGTTTGTTTGTCAAAGGTCAGCGGTACGTGAAGATAAGCATTGGTTCCAAATAGTATTAACCCCATCCGATCGCCACTGCGGCGTTCAACAAATTTGCTGATAACTGACTTAACAGCTTGCAGGCGATTGACTGCTTTGTTGTCCAATACCATGTCTTTTTGTTTCATTGAGCCGGAGATATCAACAGCTAGCATTAAATCTCTACCTGATGTGGGTTGAGGTACTGGTTCGCCTCGCCACATAGGTCTGGCTGCAGCGCTAACCAATAGGCCCCAGATAATAATCAATAACAGAGCTTTGATAATACTGGCTGCTGTTGTACTGCCGTTGGTACTGATACCTGCCGCAAGCCATTGGTCTAACTGGGGCACTCGCAATGCTGCCTCAGTACCAGACTGATTAGGTAGCAACCAATAAAATAGCAGAGGCAGTGGTAACAATATAAATACTAAAGGCCAATCAAAGCTAAGCATTGCTGACCTCAGCTTTTTCTTTGGTGGTAATCCAATCTTTAGCAAATTTTTGCAGAGCTGGCACGTCGCCGCTGCCTTTGCGCTGGTATAGACTGTCGCCGAAATAATTACACAAGTCTTTTTGATCTTGGCTGGCGAATTGATAAATATATTGCTGCCATCTACTACCGGTATAGGCGGCTACATGTTTATCACCTCTAAGACTAATAGCAGCACGTTTAAGTAGCTCAGATAACGATTGTAAATAGTGTTGGAAATCACCCAGTTGTTTATAGTCGGCAAGCAGCTTATCTAATTCATGTTGGATTATTACCTGCCGTTTTTTATTAGCTAGGTGGCGTTTTATCCCCCAGCCGATAAGCCCTAATAGTAGTATTATTAGGGCGAGTAATATCCACCACCCCATTGCCAGCGGCCACATTGATATGGAGTCCGGTAAATGTACATCTCTAAGCTGCGCCAGCGGATCTTGATTCATGAGCGGATTTTTTTCGGGCTGGCAGCAAGGTAGCGGTGGAGTACATCGTGTGGATCATCTTCAGTGCTAACTTGTAATAGGTTGATGTTTAGCTCATACAGTGATTTTTCTAAGGCTTGTTGGCGCTCAATAAACTTACCTTCATAGACGCTACGATTATGAGTGTTACCTGCATTGACCCGGGCAGATCGCCCCAGATTAACAACCTTATAATTACCGGACTTAGGCAGGCTTTTTTCTAAGGGGTCTGTTATGCATAAGGCTTGTACGTCACAGTGGCGCGATAGTAGTGATAGTTGTTTTGCTGTGTCGTCGTCAAAGTCGATAAAGTCGCTGATTAAATAAACCGCACTGCCGGGTTTCGCAATACGTCGCAGACTTGCTATTAGCAAATTCAGGCTGATAATATTTTTTGGCTGCACTTTCGCATTTAGCTGTTGGTTGCATTGATGAATAGCATTTAGCAAGCGCAACACTGCCAAGTTGTTTTGCTTTGGTCTAAATTCTTTATGCTCAACAGAGTTCGCCACTAAACCGCCAACGCGATCACCATTAGCCTGATAAGACCAGGCCAACAGACTTGCAAGGTTAGCAGCTTGTACTGCTTTAAAGCGGATTGTACTGCCAAAAAACATATTGTAGCGCTGGTCACAAAATATCATCACTGGCCGTTCACGCTCTTCGGTATACAGTTTGGTGTGGGTGGTGCCGGTACGAGCTGTGACTCGCCAATCAATTGCTCTAACATCATCGCCAGCTTGGTACTGGCGCACTTCTGCAAAGTCTATGCCTCTGCCTCTAATACTGGTGCGATAGCTACCGGCCATTACGCTCGACTGGGCTTGGCGAGGAGTATGACTAAGTTTTAGGCGCCGAAAACGTAAATCCAGCAAATCTTTTAGCTGAATATAGGCGCCTTGCGGAGAGCTGTCGGTAGCGGTCATGGTCAGGATTACGCTACTGGTACGCTAGCCAACAAGCGGTCAATCACTTGTTTGCTATCTACTCCGTTGGCTTCGGCCTCAAAGCTTAAGATAATTCGGTGGCTCAATACATCGTGGGCAATAGCGCGCACATCGTCAGGACTTACAAAATCTTTGCCTTGTAACCATGCATGGGCGCGGGCGCAGCGTTCTAATGCAATAGTGCCGCGTGGACTCGCGCCAAATTCAACTAGTGAGCCTAGTGTTTCGTCGTATTGGCTAGCGTTTCTAGTTGCCACAACTAACTGCACAATATAATCCTCAACCGGCTCTGCAAGGTGCAGCTTTAAAATATCTTTGCGCGCTTTAAACACACTTTCTTGGCTAATATTGCAAGTAGCTTCGGCCTCACTACCAGCTAAATCTTCATCACGTGACAAATGTAAAATTAATTTTTCATCGGCGGGACTAGGATAGTTAACAGTGACATGCATTAAAAAGCGGTCTAACTGAGCCTCGGGGAGAGGGTAAGTACCTTCTTGCTCTATTGGGTTTTGTGTTGCCATTACTAAAAACAGCTCTGGCAATTGATAGGTATTGCGACCTACAGATACTTGACGTTCTGCCATCGCTTCTAATAGTGCCGACTGTACTTTAGCTGGTGCGCGATTAATTTCATCTGCCAATACGATATTGTTAAAAATTGGCCCTTGTTGGAACACAAAGTTACCGTCTTCTGGCCGATATATGTCGGTGCCAGTAACATCTCCGGGTAATAAGTCCGGGGTAAATTGAACTCGATGAAAGCTGCCTTCAATCGCTTGGGCCAGGCTTTTTACCGCGCGGGTTTTCGCTAAACCGGGGGCCCCTTCAACCAGTAAGTGGCCGTTAGCTAAAAGGGCAATGAGCAATCTGTCTACCAAATGATGTTGACCAATAATTTGAGAATTTAGCCAGCTGCGCAGTGCATTAATGTCATTGCTTTGTGTCATCGTATTGTTATCGTCTCGTTTTGGTTATAAACATTTGAGTAACCGCGTATACTACGCTTGTTTGATAGCAACTTTGTGGTTATCTCCGTAATTTCAACTCTAGCAGACATTTAAATCGCTAATTAGTTTATGCCACGCAGTGGATTGGTTAGAATTTATGCTTTATCTGCACAATTCATAATTTCAAGGTGGTTTATGTACTCCTTACTGCGCTCGCTATTGTTTTGTCTGCCACCCGAAACCTCGCATAATGTATCGTTAGATTCTTTGGCGCTGTTAGCCAAATTAGGAATTTATCCCTTTGCTGACAAGCCTCCAGCGCTGCCAACGACATTAATGGGCTTAGCACTACCCAATCCTGTTGGTATTGCCGCTGGGCTTGATAAAAACGGTGACTATATAGACGCCTTAGCTGGGCTCGGTTTTGGTTATATAGAAATAGGCACTGTCACGCCGAAAGCGCAACCGGGCAACCCCAAGCCACGGATGTTTCGCTTGGCTAGTAAGCAAGCCATTATTAATCGTATGGGATTTAACAATCATGGTATTGATTATCTACTGGCTCAAGTTGATAAAGCTAAGTTTGATGGAGTTTTAGGGATCAATATTGGTAAAAATAAAGACACTAGTGCAGAGGACGCAGTAAACGACTATTTAATATGCCTTCGAAAATCGTATAGTCGAGCGTCTTATATAACGGTAAATTTATCTTCGCCCAACACCCCAGGGCTCAGAGACCTGCAGTTTGGCAAGCCACTAAAAGATTTGTTAAGCACTTTAAAGGCGGAACAAACAAAGCTTTCTGCAGTCCATAATAAATATGTACCATTGGCCATTAAGATAGCGCCAGACATGGCAATTGATGATGTTGAGAATGTGGCGCAGTGTTTGCTAGATACAGGTATGGATGGCGTTATTGCCACCAACACAACCATAGACAAAACTAGTGTAGCTGGTTTGCAACATGGCGACGAAGCGGGGGGCTTAAGTGGGCTACCGGTATTTGAGTCGTCTAATAAAGTGATTGCAGCACTAGCGCAATATTTGGCTGGTAGAATCCCTATTATTGGTGTTGGCGGTATTATGTCAGGCAAAGATGCGGTGGCCAAAAACAAAGCCGGTGCTGCTGCAGTGCAAATATATACAGGCTTTATCTATCAAGGGCCAACGTTAGTTGGTGATGTGGGTAGAGCGTTAAAGCGTAATCAACAACAACACAATTAATCAGTTATCAATAGGAGAAATAATGACTCAGCTTATCAATGTTAAAAAACCATTGGTTATTATTCACGGCGACGAAATGGCTCAAATTGCTTTTGAGAGAATCCTCGAACAATTTGTTAACAAGCGTCTAAGCATCAATTTGGTAGAAATGGACCTAACCGCAGAAAACCGTTTACTCAGTAATGGGCAGGTAATTGTAGACGCCATTAATGCACTAAAAGAATACGGCGTTGGTATTAAAAATGCTGGAATGACCGTAAACCGTGAGCAGTTGGATGAGTTATTGGCAAAGCATCCAGCTATTATTGAAAAAGAACTAAATAAATTAGCGACTAAATCTCCTAATGGCGCTATTCGTAAAGGCATTGGCGGTAATATTACTCGCGAAGATATTCAGTTTACCAATCTTAAAATCAATACTCCTGAATGGATTGGCCGCGATATTGTTGTAGATACGATGTCGACCGGCGGTATTAAAGATAGCTATAACAAATTGTCTGACGCCACTGGCGTAATCAAAATTATGTTTGTTGGCGCTAGTGGTGACCCGATTGAATTACATCGACGTTTTATCAATAAAGGTGACCCATGGCTATTGTCGACTAATCATATCTATTTAGTTAAAGACTGGGCACATAAATTCTTTCAGCGCGCTATCGATGAAAAACGTGATGTTTATCTGGGTCTAAAAGACACTGTTATTGCTGGTTATGACGGTGTAATGCGTACCGCAATAGAAAATATTTATAAGCAAGACTTCCAAACTAAGTTCAAACAACTAGGGCTTGCTTATCACTATGAGTTAATCGATGCACAAGCTGCCCGTATTGTGGCAAATCCGCCAGAGCGTGCCTTGTGGGGTGTGCCTGACAATAACACTGGTCGTAAGCTTTATAAATTAGTCGAGAAGCTAAAAAAGTACGGTATTCCTAGTCGTAAACATCATGTGTCATTATCTCGCATGAGTGCTGGCGGTGGAGACCAATACGGTAGTTTTAATATGCCATTTGAAGAAGATGGGATTGTAAAAGTAACTTTAGATGGCGAAGAAAAATACGCGCGTAAAGTTAGTAAAAATGACCCCATGTTATTTATGTCAAACGACAAGGTGGCAATTAAAGACTGGGTGACACAGGTATTTCGTGATGCCTCAAAGAATGATAAAGAAGTGTATTTTGGTCTTAAGCGTGAGTATATGGAATATGATGAAGTATTTAGTAATGTCATAGTTGAAGTGCGTCGTGAGTTGGCCAAAGAAGATACGCCACCGCCATCATTTATGATTATGCGACCTTCGAGTCAGCTAAAAAAGATGATTGTCGATCCACCGCGAAAAGCTATTTATCCAGCTCAAAACTTAGACGGTGATATTTTCTCTGACATATCTGCTGCACTTGGCGGCAGCCTAGCCACCGCAAGTTCTATTATTGAAAGTAAAGATGGCACCATGCTGTATGAGGCTCCACATGGTACCGCTCACGATTTGTATTTGAAATATATTGAGACCGACGGCAAGGAGGCCCACTTTAATTCATCGGCGCTTATTTATGCTTTGGCCAACGCACTAGAGACTTTAGCCAAGCGCGAAGATAACGAAGCATTAATAAGCTACGCTTGTGCTTTAAAGGCTGCACTAATTGAAACCGTCGCCCAAGGTATTATCACTGGCGACCTTAAAGGCAAAACTACGTCGCCAGAAACTGAAAGATTAGTAGATATGTATGGATTTTTAGATGCAGTTGAAAAGAATTTAACTGCTGGTATAGCAGTGTAAGTGAAAACTATTGGACTGATTGGTGGCATGAGTTGGGAGTCAACTAGTACCTACTACAGCACTATTAATCAAGGTGTAAAGCAAGCCTTAGGGGGTTTGCATTCAGCTAAGATCGCTATGGTAAGTGTAGACTTTGCTGAAATAGAAGTATTACAGCGCCAAGGCAAATGGCGGGAAACTGGTGAACTGCTGGCCACCGCTGCTCAGCAAGTGGAATCAGCTGGTGCTGACTTTATAGTGCTATGCACTAACACTATGCACAAAGTGGTAGGCCAAATTGAGGCCGCTATATCCATCCCTGTACTGCATATTGCCGATGCAACCGCGAGTAAACTAAAAGCTGAAGGTATTAGCAAAGTCGGTTTGCTCGGAACTAAGTTCACTATGGAACAAGAATTTTACAAAGGTCGTTTGCAACAGGTGCATGACATTGATGTGATTGTGCCTACTGAAGATGACCAGCTTGTCGTGCATAATGTTATCTACCAGGAGTTAGTGCTCGGAGTCGTTAACAGTGAGTCGCGTCAGCGATATATTGAGATTATTACCAAGCTAAGCGAGCAGGGTGTGCAGGGAGTTATTTTGGGTTGTACTGAAATAGCTTTGTTGGTGGGGCAAAGTGATACTTCTGTGTTGCTGTTTGATACTACTGGAATACATTCGCAGGCTGCGGTTGAAATCGCTTTAGCTGACTGATTGACTCGTTCCACATTTCGCCCGATGGCGAGTTACTTTTCTTGCCTGCCAAGCAAAGTAATCAAAGCAGATAGCCCAACTTTGCCAGTCTACGGAAACCTAGGTAATACTCAAGCGGCTTGATTCCGGAAGTTAAAATTAAAAACAGAAATTATCTGGCGCTTTTCTTAATGAACTTTTTCCAAACGCCATAGGGTTGCCATATTTTCATCAGATCTGCTTGTGCTTTTTCTGCATCATAATTAAGAATTTCAAGTCTGTATTTATAAACAAAGGCAGAGACCCTCATGTTTGCAGCGCAATGAAGCCATGTCTTCTCGGCTTTTAAATCATTTATTGTTGTTACGAATTTTTCAAAATCTTGATTAGTTGGGTTGTCGAAATCTACCGGGATATGAATATATTTAAGATCTAGCTGCTTAACTGATAATGCCTCGTCGGCTAATGAGTTTTCTGTATTATGCGGTGCAAGATTAACAACTGTGCTAAAGCCTGCATCGCGGATTAGTAGAAATTGCTCTTCAGAAGGTTGCCCTGAGGTAGTTAGTGTTTGATCAATGAGCTGATAATTATAAATACCTTCAAGAGTATTCTTACTTAGTTTCAATGGGGTATATTTACTTATCATTGTGCCGAAAAATCCGACAATAGTTTTTAGCGTATTTGAAGTCATAAATATCCTTTAACTTTGCTATATGTTTATTAAAACGAATCGTCTTCACTAAAGACATTAACGTCAATTTCACCACTAAAATTTTCAGACACTAAAAAAATTATGGGCTTACAGCACACTTGGCAATCTTCAGTATATTGCTGATCTACTTCAGCTGAATCAATGAGAACCTCAATCGTCTCGCCACAATAAGGGCATTCTATAGATTTTTCAGTTAATTGGTTCAATTTCATCGAGTCCTTTTTTTGTCGAAATAAATAATATTAAAGTGAAATATGTTGTATAACTTTAGCTTCATTTTGTCGTTTTAAATTTTGACTAAATCATGAGTCAAGATTGTGCGAGTAGTCAGTTAAAAAAATGGCTCTGACATTCTCTCGACACTGATGTCCATACGTGTCAGATCGACCGGGTTACCGAATTGAGTATATATTGCCACGTCAGCAGCATCTCGACCGTATGCAATTGCTATCCGCCCGCCTTGTGGGCTGTTTTGGGTCGGATCAAATGTATACCAGCGTCCACCTATGTAAGCCTCAAACCAAGCGTGAAGGTCCATCGGTTGCAGCCCCTCAAGATAACCAACGACCATTCGAGCTGGAATCGATAGCGATCGACAGCAGGCTATCCCTAAATGGGCCATATCCCTACATACAGCTTGTGATCTTTCATTAACCTCAGAGGCACTTATAATCTGCTGGCCACTACCGGGCGCATATTGAAGGGTTTGGCGAATATAATCGATGATTGCAGTGCACTGGTCATAGCCTGATGCTAGCCCCCCAACAAGTGATTGGGCAAGCTGCGTGAAACGATCGGATTCGCAAAATCGACTTGGTAGTAAAAACGGCAAGGTCTCTTCAGGTAAATTCTGTACTTCAATAAAAGGTGCGCCGGGTGCTATATCAAAGGCCTCTGCACATTCTACATTGACCGAAGTATAGACGGAAAATGATCCGGCTGGCGCCACCAACCGTTGACACAAATTGCCGAAGGGGTCGGTAAACTCGACGGCGATTACGCTAGGTGACAATTCATATTGTTCGCGGGCTATCCACTGCTGTCTTCCACTGCGCGGGCGAAGCATAAGTAAAAATGGAGTAGCGACGGGGATGTTGAACTCAAGAACACAAGAAGCATGTAACAACATGAAAGATCCTGATTAATGTAAGTTAGAGAAATTTTTCAAAATCTGCCCTAAAGTCACGCTTACAAACTGTTTGTTATATAACAGTCTGTTTGCTGACTGATTAAGTAAGTTCGAACTAGTGTAATATCAGGTGTTGCTTTATAAATCAATTTCTACTTAGTCCAATACTGTCATTTACCAATGATTGCTTTTAATTGAGGTTAGAATTAATTTCAAAAAGGTTCAGATATCCAGAAAAGCGGCTGGTGTGTACTACTCACTATCATACAATATTCGGTATATTCAGCATATGGCGCGCCTTTATGGTGCGTTTCCAGCCTTTGCAGAGGGCTAGTTCATTTTCACGTCACCCCTGATCTAAGTAAATATGCTAACCCAGAACTATTGCCTAAATTCATAGTCGAATTGGAGTAATGCTAAAATTTAACTATAGCGCTAGGCACATTTCCAATAAATGCTTCCCACATGACTGCCAAAATCCCACTGCTCCTGCGATTAATACAAGTCACGACAGTCGTTATAATTGTAATAACCTTATTTGGTTTAGAGCGGCTCAAAACTAATGCTGATTACCGCGTCTATTTCGATAAATCTGCGCCACTATTACTCGATCATAATTTGGTCAGAGAGAAATACTCCGACCTAGACTCGTTGATTGTTGTGCTCACTGCTGAGCATGGCAGTTTATTAGAGCCTGCCTACATCGATTTTTATCAAGCGGTTTCAGCACGACTTATTGAAGTAACTAATAGCGCAGGATTAAACTCTTTTTATCAAATCATTGATGATGATTTTGGTGTGCCATCTGCGACATCTAGCGATAAGTTACTAGCGCTGATTACTGAAAATTATCGTTATCGTGATTTAATTACTGCAACGGGGAAACGTGGATTATTGGTCATTAACGCTGACTTACCTGGCATTGATAAGGCTGGCGAAGTTAAGCATTTTGTTAGCACTGCTAAGGCGATTTTAGAGCAAGAGCTGGCCACTAGTAATATTGCATTATCACTTAATTATTCCGGCTTACTAGCACTGAATGATGCCTATATCACTGTGGTTAGCCAAGATTTGAAGCGTTTTATTCCATTGCTATTGCTAATTTATAGCGCCTGTCTTTTTTATTTTTTACGCAGTGCGCGGCTAGTAGGTATATTATTGGCTAACGGCTTATTATCAGTGCTGTTAGCATTCGGTGTGGCCGGCTATATGGGATGGGAGCTAGCGGCGATTAATGCATTTACGCCAGTCATAATTATCAGCCTAAATATTGCTATATCGATGCATATAGTGATGCGTTATCTCAGTCTGTTGGCGCGAGGTGAAAAGAACACTGAGTCAGTAAATAATAGTATTTCGTATAACTTTAAGGCGTTAACCTATAGTGCTGCCACCACTATATTTGGCTTTTTATTATTGTTAGTTAGTCCGTCACCACCGGTGGCAGTTGTTGGCCTTATTGTGGCTTTGGGAGTGTTATTCTCATATTTTCAGTGCTTAACTATTCTGCGGTTTTGTTTGAAGCGTAGTGTTATTAGCCAGGACCACGCACAGCGCG
>TARA_B110000902_G_scaffold238475_1_pt1 | contig 10226 bp, 22 predicted proteins | sample TARA_B110000902 | Tara Oceans TARA_B110000902 (sample SAMEA4398009) | marine metagenome | biome: Polar Biome; feature: [SRF] surface water layer (ENVO:00010504); material: water (ENVO:00002006), including particulate matter (ENVO:01000060) such as... | depth 5 m | reverse complement strand
TAAGTAATAGTGTTTTATTTGTCAAAAGAAAAAGCAGAGGAAATAAAAAACGAAAAAAAAAGTGTGTAGGTGGATAGTTGTAGAGTATAAATAAGTTTACTCTTAAATACTTGTTGAAAACCTCAAATCAAAAAACTATGAAGAAAAACTCACAGACCAAACTCAAACACACGAACCAAGCGGAGTGAACGAGGAACGAAGTGAGCGAAGCGGTGGCAGAAAGAAAAGGAACAGCCAAGATTTAATAATTATAAAAGAATGGACACATTGTAAGGGTGGATGAAAGATAATCCCTTAGAACAGCTTAAAAAGAAAAGTAAAAAAAAATAAAGAAAGTCATTGTAGAACCAAAAACCTTTTGTATCTTTGAAGTGTTATTAACGAGGAGGTGTCCTCAACTAAATTAAACTAGAATGGAAAATTTAAGCAGGTCAGGTAGATTAGGTAAGAAGTTTAAAAAAGTACAAGTGGTTTCTCTTTATGTAATTCCGCTTTACTTTGTTGGTAGAATTTTAGTAAGTATAATTTTTAATATTTAAGATATGTTTACAAGACAAACATCAATAGATTGCTATAATAAAATAAAAGCAAATGGATTACTTTCAAAAAGTAGATTTGAAGTTTATTCTGCATTAGTAAAAATTGGCAAACCATCCACTACAAGAGAGGTGTATTCAACTATGAATGTAGCCAAACAAGAAGCTACACGATTTACTGAATTAAGAAAATTAGGTGTCATCTATGAAGTTAGAAATAGAAATTGTACCGTTACGGGTAATAGTGCTATCGAATGGGATTTAACAGATAATCTCCCTAAAAACATAAAGCTATCAAAAAATGTAAAACAACAGACAAAAGAAAATACTTTAAATTATTTAAGAGATTTATATAAAAAAGTAAATACAAAATCTTTTGACGAAGATTGGGTTAAACTTGCTGATTTAATTAAAAAAATTTAAGTTATGAGCGAAGAAAAAAGATACAGGTTTCAAGTGCAATTTGATATTTATGCTGATTCAGACAAACAAGCGGTTGATAAGGTAAAGGATATATTGCATAACCTACCCGATGCTCAAAGTGAATTTATTATCTATATGGCAGAAAATTATTTTGCTTCTTTAAGTAATAGAATTATTGACTATGAATCAATAGAAGTTGAACTTGAAAAAGAATTAGAAGTAAGATTGAAAGATATTCAAGAAAACCTACCGTTTTAATTTACAATAAATAAATATAAAAAAAAATGACAGACAATGAATTACATGATGAACTTAAACATACAAGTTTTAAGCTATCATCTTTAGTTAGACAATTTAAAATTCAAGGAGTAACACCAATTCAATTAGAATTTGTTGTTGACTACATGAGAAATAAATTATTAGAAATAAAAAATGATGTATAGCTAATGTAACTGCTTTGGATAGAAGCAATAATAAAGTTACATTTGCTAAATATTATTTAAACAAAAGTATTAACCAAAACTAATTATAATGGAAGTATCAGGAAAAATTACTAAAATTTTAGACAAAGTAACGGGGCATAAAAAAGATGCTTCGGGTACTTGGGAAAAACAAAACTTTGTTTTAGAAACAGATGAAAAATACAATAACATTTATTGTTTTGAAATATTTGGTGCAGAGAAGGTGTTTAACTTCAATCAAGAAAACGCAATAGGAAGCCTTGTAACGGTTCAATTCAATGTAAAGACTAATGAGTATCAGGGTAAGTATTACACATCACTACAAGCGTGGAAAATAGGCTCTGCTAACGCTGTTGAACAAAGTGAAGACGTTTACGAAAACTACTAATGAGTATTCAAGAATGGAGTTTTATGCAGGATAATAATAAAAGAAATGACCCACCAAAATTTACTTGGTGGGATATTTTTGTTATAATTTTATTTGCAATTTTAATTTATAATATAATTAGTAATAAATATTTTTAAGATGTCAAAGAAAAAAGTTAAAGAAAGAATAGAGATGTATTCACAAGTAAGTAGGATGAAGGAGGTCTCTATTCATAAGTTTGGAATTTACTATCATCCAAAAGAGAAGATGTGGTTCTTATATTTAAACTACAAAACAATAGAGAAGGACAAAGAAACTGAAAATGATATTATAGAGTTTCACGAAGAATTTGAGTGTTTTGATGGTATTGGTTGGTTAAAGATTAGTGAAGACTTTACTAGAGAAGATTTTGATAATGTGTTTTCTGAATTAAAGCCATCAAAGTTTAATATAAAGTCTATTTTAATAAAGGGTTCTAAATGAAAACAGTATCTTTAGATGTAATAGAGAAATACTTTAGTAGCGTGTCTTTTACAGATGATATAATAAAACTTGACCAATGTACAGAGATATTTAATATAAAGAAGTTTTATGAATCTCATTTAAACGTTTTAAAGGCTAATAAAGGAAATAAATTAATGATGCCTTACTATCACAGATTAAATAAACTTTACAATTTTTACAATAAGAAATTAATAGGACAATCATAGGACAAGACAATTCTTTAAATCAGCAAGTTAGCAAATTACATAAGACAACCATAGGACAGAAATAAGACAGAATATGAAAAAAGAACAAAGAAATTGGGCTGAAATATCTACAAGAGAAAATTCTTTAGAATATATACTACCAAACAGAGATTATAATAAGTTTTGGGAAGAAGGGGTTGAACAAGCCATAGTTTTAGAGAGATTTATAAAACCTGAATTTACTGTTTTAGAATATGGTTGTGGTGTTGGTAGAATACTAACTAATATAAAGTGTAAAAAAAAATATGGTGTTGATATAGCTAAATCATATTTAGATAGAATTGAAGATGAGGATATAATACCATTACAAACAAAACAACAATCTATTGAGATAAAAAATGAAACAGTAGATTTTATATATTCTATAATGGTATTTCAACATATACCAATGGAATACCATAAAGCTATCTTTAGTGAACTTATGAGAATATTAAAACCTAATGGGGTTATATATATTCAGTTCCCTATAAAAACAGATAAATTCTTTTCATATTATAAAGATACAGATTTTGTAAATACCTATTCAATAGGAGATATATACGAAATAATACATGGTCATACATTTTCTGAATTTGAAATTGAAAAAGGAAATTTAGTTGCCTATGGAGATAATGGAAGTTTTAAACCCGAAGAAGATTTGGAATACTTTTTAAAAATAACTAAATAGTATATGCAAAAAAATCAAAGTGATATAGCTAAGTTGCTAGACTTTATTCTTTTTATATTAATAGTTTACTTTATATATTGTTGGGTTCATATATTGTTTAAATGTATTTTGTATATATTTAATTTATAAACTCAATAACATATCAATAAGTTCTTGTTGAGGAAAACAATCAAACTTACCTTTATTTGTATTTGTATGGGTCAAAAGACCTTTTATTTTCCCATTATAAGCATCCCTGTTAAACTCAAATGCTTTTACCCCGTTATTCCTTATTAAATTTGGCAAACCCTCTCTAATGTCTATATTATCCCTTTCAGCTATAAATAAACATAACTTCTTTAATGATTTTATTTGTTTATCAGAATACCTGTGCCAATTCTTATATCCTTTAAATGGTTCATTTAATTCACAAATTTGTGAAGAAACAGCCCTTGCACCTGTATATGTTAAACCATCTTTTAAATACCCAAAACTATTTAGTTCGATTCCCACGCTGTTAGTGTGCATATCTCTGCATCCATTTTTACCCAAATGCCATGCAAAATGACCTGTGGGAAACGCCTGTAATATTAATCCATCAGTTTCATCATAAGAATTTCGAGAGTTTACCTTCATACCTCCAATTACAAATTCAGTTCCAACCATTCCCCTGCTATCTCTACCCCAATGTTTTATTGTCCTATATGGGTCATTCCAACCTGCTGTGTGATGCAGGAATAAATAATCTTTATTTGTAGTGTATTTAGAATACTCCCCATAAGGCAGATGATTTTTTATATAAGGTATATTATTTATAATTTGATTTGATTGTGAATCCAAAGATTCTAAAGCATCTAAAGTTTTAATACCTACAATACCATCAGGAACTAAGTTATTTGATATTTGAAATTCTTTGACTGCTGTTTGAGTTTGTTTTCCAAATAAACCATCTTGTTTTATATTTAAAAGAAGCTGAATGTGTCTTACTCTATCTCCTTTTGAACCTAATTTTAAAACCATAATATATATTTTTAAAAAAGTAAAAAGTTTCTTGAAACCCTATATATATCCTTTAATCAAAAATTAAATCTTTTTGTCTCTATTACTTTTAACAAAAGATGTTAATGAATTAATTAGACTGTCAGCACTAAAACACATCATTGTTCCAAATACCAATAGAATTGCGAAAATCCAACTTTGTGCGTGTTCCACTTTTAATAAGTAGTAAAAAGCTACTACAAATGTTGCAAGACCTAACAAGGTTGTTTTCCATGCTCTAAAATTTCCCATAATTAAAAATTTAATGATTAAGATGCTAAGATAAAATCTTTTAAGGAATTTTTGCTTTATATTTTAAAGAATAATTATATTTACAATTATAAAAAAAAATATTATGATAAATATAGAATTTGAAAGTGTAGAGGAAATTAAAGAAACTCTTACTATTGTAAGTGATTCAATAAATGAAGCACTTAACAGAAATAGTAATAAAGCAGAGATTAAAATTGGCGAAACAATACATCATATAAATATGAACTCTGAACAATTTAAAGCAGGAATGCTATACGGTATTTCTATCTCTAAAGACCTTAATTGATTTATTTTATAAAATAATTTTTTTATTTTAAAAAATAATTATATTTTTGACACAATATATATTAAAATATATAAAACAAGAAACTTATGAAGATTACAAAACTGCAAAGACTTTTAAGGGGGAGGGGTCTTACCCAAACAGACTTATATCACATTATTAAAGATTCTCAATTTAAAGATATAGGTCAGGATAGAATAAATAAATTAGTATTAGGTAAACAAAAAAATTATACTGTTGAAACTGCAAAAACTTTAGCAAACGTTCTTTCGGTTAAATTAGATGATATTGTTGATTAATGGATATACTTAAATTTATAACACAATTTTCAGGTAAACCTAAGAAGCATGGCGATATATGGTTTTATATATTGTGTAATATAAATAATGGTGTTAACACATTACAGTTACAATCAATATTTAATATATCTAAATCAAGTTTATATAGGATATTTAATATATATAATACTGATATAAATAATAATAATGAAACATTAAATATATATATAGATAAAACATATATAAAATGCAATATAAATAAGAAGGTAACTAAACAAATAAAAAGAAAAGAAAAAGAACCTTTACAGCAGGACAATATATATAAACAAATAATAGAACATCTCAATATACAGAGTGGTAAAAAATTCTCATATAAATCAAATGCAACAATTAAGTTTATTGATTCAAGATTAAAGGAAAAATATATATTAGATGACTTTAAAAAAGTAATAGATATAAAATGTACTAAATGGTTAAATACTTCTATGGAGGATTATATTAGACCACAAACTTTATTTAGCAATAAATTTGAAGGATATATAAATGAAAGTTTAGTTAGTGTTAATAATAATAAAAAAGATACAGTAGATAAAGCAAATGAAACAATTAATAAAGCAAAGCAGTTCGATTGGGAATTTGATTCCAAATCTTAATAAAACAACAGTTAAAATATACGATGCTTATAAGAGCATGAAACGTATTCGAGATTTTTCATCTAATAAAGAAATGAATCAACTTGTGGAAACAATAGGTCAATGGGCTTTTTATTTAGGACTATCTCAAAAAACATCTGAAAAAGAGATTATATTAAATGCACAATTTATTAAAGATAATTATGGTACTTTAAATTTAACAGACATACAGGAGGCTGTTAAAATGTCTGCTACCGATAAATTAGGAGTTGAAGTTGAACACTACGGTAATTTATCTCCATCATTTATAAGTAAAATACTTAATGCCTACAAAGGTAAAAGAGGTGCTATAATTGTAAACACTAATCAAAAAATAGGCGAAGCACAAAGAAAGTTAGATGTTAAAGTACCAACCAAACAGGAAAGTATAGATAACATGAAATTAATTATTAGCGGTGCTTGGGAGACAGTACATAGTCAAAAAGAGGTATATCAGGACTTTGGAGATTGTATATATAATTTTATAAAGAAAAACAAACTAATATCAGTTAATGACAAATTAGTTCAAGATTCAATGAGTTATGCTAAAAAAGTAATACAAAAAGAACAACGAGATATGTCTATTAGTTCAGCGATAAATAATTCGCCATTTGTTAAAATGGATTCCGAAACTTTAAGAAGAAAAAAAGCAAGAGAGTTTGTTGTTGATTCTTGGTTAAGGTCTATGGATAGTAAAGGGGTTAGTGATTTCACTAAAAACTTAAATTATAACTAATGGTAATTGAAGCGTATGTTTTTGATAAAATAAAAGTATCTGAAAAAGTTACGCAAATTGTAATACGCAAAAAGCATAATGAAAGATATAATTATATATGTTTTGTGGCTTTTGGGTTTATAAAGGATAGCATAGATGAATTAGATATTGACCAAAAAGATAAAGTTAGAATTGAATATTATATAAAAAGCAAAAAGTGGAATGAACGCTATTCAACTGATGCTATAATTGAAAAAATAGAGTTAAAAGAGAGGCGAACCAATCAAATTGAGGTGGACTTTGAAACAGGAGAAATATTTGAATAATTATGGAGAAAAAGAAAAAACATGAATTTTTAGTAGGAATCCCTACAATTAACAGGTCAGACTTGCTAAATGAAGTGCTACCTAAATATTTTAATGATTTTCATAAAAACGACATATTTATAGTAGATAACGGAAATCAAAGTATTATTGAAAGAGATGAAAAATTTGAGATTTATAGACCAAATAAAAATCTTGGAGTAGCTAAAAGTTGGAACATTATAATACAAAAAGCATTAGAATTGGGGTATCAAAGAGTATTAATACTTAATGACGATGTTTATTTAGGGAAGAATAGAAAAGAAGTAGAATCTATAATTGAAAAATTTTATCATGGAGACGTTATTCACTCAACTAAAAACTTTTGTTCTTTTATAATTTCAACCTTTGCATTTCAAATGTATGATGGTTTTGATGAAAACTTTTACCCTGCATATTTTGAGGATAAAGATTATATGTATAGATTAAAAATTGAAGGAGGCTATTGTATTGAAGATGAATCATTAGACCCTTTAATTTATAGAAATAGTATGACTATTAAGAAAGATATAGAATTAAATAATAACTTTGCCACTAATGAACAGCTTTATATTGCTAAGTGGGGAGGGCTACCAAATGAAGAAAAATTTAAAACACCATTCGATGACTAGAGTAAGTAAAAAATTTAAAAACATGAAATACATATTTCTGATGCTTGTTATTTTTTCAGGAGGTATGGTTATTTGGGTTGAGGCTATTTTATTTGAAATATTTTGGCTAATAATATTTGCATTTTGGGTATTACTTCATAATGCCTTTATAAATAAACCTTATACATATTTTGAATGAAAAACATAAGCGACAAAATTTTAATTATAATTTTAGCAGTAATAGTTTGTATATTATTGTTTAAATCCTGTGAATCACAAAATGATTACACTAGACTTGCCAATGCACTTGAAATATCTGACTTAAATAATCAGAAATTTAAAAAAGAAATTACCAAAAATGGTATTGAGATTTCAAAACAAAATCAACTTATTTTAAATAAAGAGGAAGCACTTGCAAATAACTTATTAAAAATAGAGGAACTAAAGAAGTTTAAAAAAATTAAATCTAAGGTTAGTATTGTTACTAATACAGTTATTGATACACTTTATATACCGTTTAAGGAAATACCTAAGAATGATTCAATATTTAATAAATTGAATTATAATTTCAAATTTTTTGATTATACTGAAAAAGATAATTGGTTTAAATTTTCAGGTATAGTTGACAGTAAGGGCGTTTCAATGTATGATGTTAAAATAAGAAATGAATTTAGCTTACTTATAGCTGATGAAAAAATGGGATTATTTAGAAGTTCAATACCTAAAGTGGTTTTAACAAATATGAATCCATACACTAATACAGTTTCTCTTAAAAATATTCAAGTCATATATAAAAAGCCCTTTTATAAAAAAGAATGGTTTTGGTTTGTTTTGGGTGGAACAGCAACTATTTTAATATCAAAATAAAATGAAGTTGATTTACATGGCTACCACTTTGCATCTTATGTCTGAATTAAATGGACATGAATTTATAGAAAAAATATTATCTAATTCTGTAACAAAACAAGCCGAAAAGACACAGTATATACTTTTAAAAAATAAATGTCCCAAAAATGAACAAAAATAGAGACACTTCTAAATTTTTAATAAAAATAATAATACTTCTTATTATATCATTGTTATTTGCTTACATAACCAAAAACTAATTAAACATGAAAAATATTTTATTTTACGGGGATTACGACTGCACAACAGGATTTGGTAATGTATCAAAAGAACTTGTAAATGAATTTAGTAAAGAAAAAGATTTTTTTATAACTGTGTTTGCAACAAATAATCACGCTAAAGAACCATATAACACAGCAGAAAACATATATGTAATCCCTGCTCTATCAACTAGGGAAAAAGGAGATACAGACCTATATTCAAGAAAATCGCTATTAAAACTGCTTTATAATGGTTCTTACAGTATTGTTTTCTGTTTAAATGACATTGAAGTTATTAATCAATTAGATGAGCATTTAAGATATGTTAAAAATTTAAGGAAAAAAGAAAATAAAAAAAGTTTTAAATCATTACTTTATTTTCCGATAGATAGTGAGGTAAGAAAACAAGATTTAAAGGTATTGTCATTTTTAGATGAAGCTGTTACTTACACAGATTACGGTAAGTCAGAGGTTAAGAGATTAATCGGCACTTCCGCTTCATACAAGAAGTTAAAAGTAATACCTCATGCTGTAAGTGAAAATTACCATAAAATTAAAGACTTTAAAAGTAAATTAAATAACAATAAAGATTCTTTTTTATTTGGTTCTATAAACAGAAATAGTGTTAGAAAGGATTACGGTACTTTATTAATTGCTTTTAGTGAATTAAAGAAACAAGATGATTATAAAAATTGTCAGTTATACTTACATTGCAACCCACTAGACCCATTTGGAATTAACCTTTATAGATTATCTCAAAGACTTGGACTTGAAGTTGATAAGGATATTATATTTCCCGAAGATTTTAATGAAAACAAAGGTATTTCAGAATCGGAATTAAATAACATCTATAACTCTTTTGATTGTTTTATTACAACTACAACAGCAGAGGGTTGGGGATTAACAGTACACGAGGCTATGATGTGTGAAACTCTCGTAATATGCCCATTGCACACTTCTTTAACAGAAGTTACCAATAACGGTAAAGTTGTTTTGCCAATTAAAAAAACAAGCACAACTGTTTATAAAGATGATTTAGAGAAGATTAGATATAAGTCAGATACTGATTCTGTAATAGATGCTATGAAGTTAGCTTTTAATATGAACAGTTCAGATAAGGCACAAAAAATTTTAGAAGCAAAAAAATTCGCTTCTAAATTCAAATGGAAAAAAACTGCCGAAATGTTTAAAAAATTAATTAGAAAACAAATCGGCTAATAGTTTTTATTACTTTTTAAGTGCTTTGAATACTAAGAACCCAATACCTGCTAATGCTAATGTATTATGTACGTTGTTTCCACCTAACCAATTTGGCGACTTAATGTCAAATAATCCTGTCATTTTAAAATATTTTAATGATTAAAAATCAAATCTACATATAGTTTTACAAATTTTATATTATAAAACATAATTTAATTGCGAATATGTAATAATATTGATTTTATTGTTTATTTATATATATATATTCACGATATTTGGTTTCTATATAAAATACAATATTTTATTTTTTAAAATAAAAATATCTTTTACTTTGTAAAATACATCTATGGCTACTTGGAAAGAAAAATATAACAAAAAATATCAGTATAAAAAAAACAAGTCTCACAACCTGTCAGATATATCTAAAGATACAGGAGTAAGCAGGAGTGGGTTACAAAAAATATATAATAAAGGAATTGGGGCTTATAAAACCAATCCTCAATCCGTAAGACCAAATGTAACATCAAA
>TARA_B110000902_G_scaffold265772_1_pt1 | contig 10240 bp, 7 predicted proteins | sample TARA_B110000902 | Tara Oceans TARA_B110000902 (sample SAMEA4398009) | marine metagenome | biome: Polar Biome; feature: [SRF] surface water layer (ENVO:00010504); material: water (ENVO:00002006), including particulate matter (ENVO:01000060) such as... | depth 5 m | reverse complement strand
AGAAAGGTTTTACAAGTTTTCTAAAATAAAATCCGTCATCTTTTTATAAAGGTGGTATCTGGTATTTCCACCATAAATCCCATGGTTTTTATCTGGGTATATAAACAAATCAAATTGCTTATTTGCTCTCACCAGTGCAGAAATCATTTCCATAGTATTTTGTACATGTACATTATCATCTGCTCCTCCATGTATCAATAAATAACTTCCTTTTAGTTTATCTACATGGTTTATAGGTGAGTTTTCGTCATAACCACTTGCATTCTCTTGTGGAGTACGCATATATCTTTCTGTATAAATATTATCATAGTATCTCCAATTGGTAACCGGAGCAACAGCAATAGCCATTTTAAATACATCTGCTCCTTTTGTAATAGCAAGGGAGGACATATACCCACCATAACTCCAACCTTGAATTCCTATTCTTTCAGAATCGATATAATCCAAACTACCAAAGTACTTTGCTGCATTTATTTGGTCAATAGTTTCATACTTTCCTAATTCTTGATAGGTCATTTTCTTAAATTCTGATCCTTTCCCACCTGTCCCTCTATTGTCTACACAAACTACAATATATCCCAACTGATTTAAATGTTGGTACCAAAAATAATTAAACCAACCCCAAGAATCTGTTACTTGTTGTGACCCTGGTCCTCCATATAAAAACATGTATAATGGATACTTTTTTTTAGAATCAAAATCAGTTGGTTTCATCATCCAAGTATTTAGATCTACTCCTTCTTCAGTTTCTATAGTGAAGAATTCTTTTTCGGTTAAATTGTATTCTGAAAGAGTTTCATTAAAATCCGAATTATCTTCTAAAACTTCAATTACTTCTAAGTCAGAAGTTCTGTTTAAAGTATAAATTGGTGGAGTGTTATGGTCTGAGTATAAATTCATAAAATACTTCATTCCTTTAGAAAAAGTAACATTATTTGTTCCAGTAGTTTTAGTCATAGAAATTCTGCTAAATGTTCGGTCGTTCAAATCTACTTTATACATAGCGTCATTTATGGATCCGCTTTCCTTAGAAGAAAAATATATAATATTATTCTCATCTATTCCATGGAATTTTGTTACCTCCCATGCCCCTTTTGTAATCTGACTTTCATTTCCATCCAAATCTTTTAAATAAATATGATTAAATCCACTTTTTTCTGAAGTCCAGATAAAAGATTTCTGTATGTCTAAATATCTTAAATTATCATGAATGTCAATGTAATATTTGTCAGTTTCAGTAAAAAATAATATGGAGGATCCATCAGTGTTTGTCACTAAAAAATCTAATTCATTTTGGTATCTATTCATTCCGTAAATAACTAGTTGAGGGTTTGTGTCATCAAACCATTTTATTCTAGGAAAATACTCGTAATCTTTTTCAAATTTTAAATCTGTAGTTTTTTTGGTGTTAATGTCATACATGTGCAAACTTACTAATGAATTATCTTCACCTGCTTTTGGGTATTTAAATACTTCCTGTGTTGGGTATAGTCCTCCATTAAACAGATCCATGGAAAATTCTTTCACTTCACTTTCATCAAATTTGTAAAAGGCAATGGTTTTACTATCTCCACTCCATTCAAAGGAACGAATTAATGCAAATTCCTCTTCATAAACCCAGTCGGAAGCTCCATTTATTATTTTATTGTTTTCTCCATCAGTAGTTATGGCTGTTGTTTTATTCCAATTCAGATTATATATATAAAGGTTATTCTCCAGTACATAAGCAATATTGTTTCCATCAGGAGAAAAAGTAGCATACATCACCTGTTTATCTATTAAGTTTCTAATAGATTTAGTTTTGATATTGTAGATGTAATAAACTGATTTGGAACTGTATCGGTAAATAGATTCTGAATTTGTTGCTATCAGAATTTTATCTTCTGATAAGTTAAATTGATAGGAACCCATACCTAACAGTCTTTCATCCTCCGAATCTAATAAGGTTTCTACCACTTCTCCTGTTTCAAAAGAGTTTTTATTAATCTTTATTCCGTTTTCAGTGTTTTCGGTTGTAGTATAATGTTCTCCATTATTCATGGATTTAAAACCAGAAACCCCACTTGGGTAGAATTTGTAATTTTGCCAAATATCTTCTAGTGTCACTTTTTTTTGGCCGAAAGAAAAAATAGAAATAGAGATGCAAATAATTAATGTTAATGTCTTTTTCATAATCTGTAATTTTAGATGGGCGAATTTACTTAAATTTGCGGAAAATTGTTCCATGGGTTATAAAAAAATAAATAAAGAAGATGTTTTATATTTCCAATCTGTTGTTGGAGATAGTAACATTTTTTATTCTGAAGAAGTTTTAAAAGAGTATTCTCATGATGAAACAGAGGATTTATCTTTTCTTCCGGAAGTAGTTGTAAAACCTCAAAATACATCTCAAATTTCTGAGATAATGAAATATTGTAACATTCATAATATTCCTGTAACTCCCTGTGGAGCCCGAACAGGATTGAGTGGTGGTAGTTTACCAGTAGAAAGTGGTTTGGTTTTAAGTTTAGAAAAATTAAATTCTATTGTTGAAATTGACGAAAGAAATCTGCAAGCTACAGTTGAACCTGGAGTAATAAATGAAGTTTTTCAGAATAAAGTAAAAGATAAAGGTCTGTTTTATCCTCCTGATCCAGCAAGTAAGGGTAGTTGTATGCTTGGTGGAAATATAGCAGCAAATTCAGGAGGACCAAAAGCACTAAAATATGGTGTTACAAAAGATTATGTTCTCAACTTAGAAGTAGTTCTACCTACTGGAGAGATTATCTGGACAGGAGCTAATGTTCTGAAAAACTCAACAGGTTATAATCTCACTCAACTAATGGTTGGAAGTGAAGGGACTTTAGGAATTATAACCAAAATTGTTTTCAGATTGATACCATTACCTACAAAAGATATAACAATGTTGGTTCCTTTCAATAGCGCTGAGAGAGCGTGTGAGGCGGTTTCTGCAGTTTTTCGTGCCGGTATAACACCCTCTGCTTTAGAGTTTATTGAAAGAGATGCAATTGATTGGACTTTAAAACATACAGATATTTCTATGAATATAGAAGATGGGGTAGAAGCTCATTTACTGATTGAAGTAGATGGAGACAATTTTGATGTTTTATATTCTGATTGTGAGAAAATCGTTAAAGTTCTTGAAGAGTTTGAAAGTGGAGAAATATTGATTGCAGATAGCAGTACTGAAAAAGAAAACCTTTGGAAACTTAGAAGATCGGTAGCGGAATCAGTAAAAGCAAATTCTGTTTACAAAGAAGAAGATACAGTTGTACCAAGAGCGGAACTTGCAAAGCTTCTAAAAGGAGTAAAACAAATTGGAAAGAAATATGGTTTCAAGTCTATTTGTTACGGACATGCGGGTGATGGGAACCTGCATGTAAACATCATAAAAGGTGAGATGTCAGATGAAAATTGGAAGAATGAACTCCCAAAAGGAATTAGAAAAATATTTGAACTTACAAAAAGTTTAGGAGGTACACTTTCAGGAGAACATGGAATTGGTTTAGTGCAAAAAGATTATATGGATATAGTTTTCTCTGATAAAGAAATAGAATTACAAAAAGGAATTAAAAAACTATTCGACCCAAACAATATCCTTAATCCAGGAAAGATATTTGTATAGTTTTTAATACTAATTTATCAAATAAATGTATTTATTTGCAACTCAAAATTATAAAGATTGAAAATTAATAGTAATTCTTCTTTTAATAAAATCCTTTTTTTCGGATTTATAATATTAATAGCAACTCCATTTTATTGGATTAATTCTTTAATTTCTCTTGTTTTAGGATTACTCTTTGCTGTTATATTAGGAAACCCTTATCAGGAGAGAACATCTGAAATAACAAAGTACCTACTTCAGTTTTCAGTGATAGGTATTGGTTTCGGAACCTCCTTAACTGCTGCTACTGAAATTGGTAAAGAATCTTTTTATTGGGTTTTTGTTTTTGTTTTATTAACTCTATTTGTAGGTTATTTACTAGGAAAGTTTTTTGGAATTGAACGAACGATTTCTGATTTAATTACCGCAGGAACTTCCATTTGTGGAGGAAGTGCTATTGCGGCAATTTCACCGGTAATTAAGGCAAATGAAAAACAAATATCTGTTTCCTTAGGAACTATATTTGTACTGAGTGCTTTAGGATTACTTGTATTTCCAATAGTAGGAGATTTACTAGATATGAGTCAGGATGATTTTGGTTTATGGGCGGGACTTGCAATACACGATACTAGTTCTGTTTTAGGTGCCGCTTCTGATTATGGAGAAAGATCTTTAGAAGTAGCAACAACCGTTAAGCTTGCCAGAGTGTTATTTATCATACCTTTAGTCTTTTTGGGATCATTTTTGTACAAAGGAAAGGATACAAAATTTACATTTCCTTATTTTATTCTATTCTTTTTAGTTGCAATGTATATTAATTCTTCTTTACCACAATATTCGGAAACCTTTACAGAAATAAAATTTCTAGCTAAGAAGGGATTACAGATAACTCTATTTTTGATTGGAGCAAGTTTGTCAATTGAAAATTTAAAAAGTGTAGGAGTGAAACCATTTTTTCAAGGGTTTTTACTTTGGTTACTTATTTCTATTTTTTCCTTGATAGTAGTAATAAACATCTAACTTTTTCTTTTTTAATTTATAAAAACAAAAAATAAAACTTAGTTTTGTTAAAAATTAAATGAACATGCAAAAACCTTTAATACTGGTAATAAATGATGATGGAATAACAGCTCCTGGTATCCGAAAGTTAATTTCTATAATGAATGATTTTGGTGAGGTAGTTGTGGTAGCTCCTGACGGACCACAATCTGGTAAAGGGCATGCTATTACAATTGAAGATACTATTCGTTGTGATAAAGTAACAATAGATAACGGCCCACAAACAGAGTATTCTTGTAGTGGAACTCCAGTTGATTGTGTTAAACTTGCTGTAAATAAGTTACTTACACGAAAACCTGATTTATGTGTTTCAGGAATTAATCATGGCTCTAACTCCTCTATAAATGTTATTTATTCTGGTACTATGTCTGCTGCTGTAGAAGGTGCTTTAGCGGGGATTCCTTCAATTGGTTTCTCTCTTTTAGATCATTCTCAAGAAGCTAATTTTTCGGAAGGAGAAAAATATATTAGAAAAATTGTGAGTTCTGTACTTGAAAGTAGTTTACCAGAAGGAGTTTGTATAAATGTAAATATACCAAAGTCTATAGAGGGCAAACAGATAAAAGGAATGAAAGTTTGTAGACAAGCGAAAGCAAATTGGGAAGAAGAATTTGATGAAAGAATAGATCCGAAAGGAAGAAAATACTATTGGCTTACTGGTAAGTTTGTAAATTACGATAAAGGAGAAGATACAGATGAGAGAGCTCTGGAAAATCATTATGTGTCTGTTGTTCCTGTTCAGTATGATGTAACTGCATATCATGCAATGTCTATAATAAATAATATTCTGTAATGAATAAGAATTTTTTAATAGGAGTAGTTTTAGGACTGCTTTTTCCAATTGTATTGTTTGTTTTTGTTGTTGTATTTTATCAGGGTTACTCTTTAACTTTTTTTATAAATAATTTGATAACAAATTACAATCTTCCAATTATTATTAGCCTTAGTTTATTTGCAAACCTATTATTGTTTCTTTTTAAATTCTGGAAAAAGCAAGATGATCAGTTAAGAGGAATATTATTTTCTACTATTTTGTACGGAATAATTATGGTAACTATTAAGTTTATATAAAATGAAGTTTTACATTATTTCAGGAGAAAAATCTGGGGATTTGCATGCAGCAAATCTTGTAAAAGAAATGATGAATAAAAACCCAAAATTACAACTGAGAGGATTTGGTGGAGATAGAATGATAGAAGAAGGAGTAATGGTAGTAAAGCATATTAACGACTTGGCTTTTATGGGCTTTACAGAGGTTGTTAAAAACATAAAATCAATAAAGCGTAATTTAGAGTTCTGTAAGAAGGATATAGATTCTTTTCAAGCTGATGCTCTAATTTTAATTGATTATCCAGGATTTAACTTTAAAATAGCGAAATATGCTAAGGAAAAAGGTGTAAAAGTTTTTTATTACATTTCACCTAAGGTATGGGCTTGGAAGGAAAACAGGGTAGATTTAGTCAGAAAATATGTAGATGAGTTAATTGTAATCTTCCCTTTTGAAGTGAATTATTTTAAGAAAAGAGGAATTATAGTGAATTATTTTGGAAATCCTATTTCTGATGAATTAAAAAAGGAAATTGCTCCACTATCTCTCCATTCTAATAAAAAGATAATCGCTTTACTTCCTGGCAGTAGAAAACAAGAAATTGAAAGGAATCTCCCTACTATGTTGTCTGTAATTCCTGATTTTCCAAAATATCAATTTGTAATTGCTGCAACTAAAAATATGTTTCAATTATGTACTGATCTTTCAATTAATACAAATGTTAAAATTGTAAAGGAAGAAACTTATTCTGTACTTAAAAATTCTGAAATAGCCTTAGTTACTTCTGGTACTGCAACGCTAGAAACTGCATTATTTAATACGCCACAGTTGGTGTGTTATAAAACAGATTTTGTTACTTATAAGCTAGCTAAATTATTTGTAAAGTTAAAGTGGATTTCTTTAGTTAATATAATTATGGATAAAGAAGTAGTTAAGGAGTTTATTCAATCAGATATGACTAAAGATAAACTAGTAAATGAAATTAATTATCTTCTTACAGAACAGGGGAGGAATAAGGTTCTATTAGACTATAAACATTTAAGAAATCATTTAACATCTGAGAATGTTTCTGATAAGGTTGCGGAATTTATTCTAGGAAAAATCTAATTTTTATTCTTTAACTTTTCTAATTCTATTAACTCATCTCTCAATTTAGCTGCTTCAATAAAATTTAAGTTTGTGGCAGCTCTTTCCATTTCCTTTTTAGTAAGTTTTATCATTTTACTAATCTGTTTTTTGTCCATATCATCAGTTATGGGAGTATTTTTTTTGGTAACAGAATAAGGGTTTAAACTATTTTGTATTTCCGAATTCAGTTTTTTAATGATAGGTTGGGGGGTTATGCCATGTTTAGTATTGTGTTTCTCTTGTATTTTTCTTCTTCTATTAGTTTCATCAATTGTTATCTTCATTGACCTAGTAGTTTTATCGGCATACATAATTACTAATCCGTTCAGGTTTCTTGCTGCTCTACCTGATGTTTGTGTTAAGGCTCTTGCCGATCTTAAAAATCCTTCTTTATCTGCATCTAAAATAGCAACCAAACTTACTTCTGGTAAATCTAATCCTTCTCTTAATAAATTTACTCCAATTAAAACATCAAACTCTCCTTCTCTTAAACCGTTAATTATTTCAATTCTATCTAAGGTATCTACATCAGAATGAATGTATCTACATTTTACCCCAAATTTAGTTAGGTATTTTGTTAGTTCCTCTGCCATTCTTTTGGTAAGTGTAGTAACCAAAACCCTTTCTTTTTTTTCTACTCTAATTCTTATTTCTTCTAGTAGATCGTCCATTTGGTTTTTAGATTTTCGGACTTCAATTTTAGGGTCAAGTAAACCTGTAGGTCTTATAATTTGTTCAACAACCACTCCTTCACTTTTTTCTAATTCGTAATCTGCTGGTGTTGCACTTACAAAAATAGTTTGTTTATTAATCATTTCCCATTCTTCAAACTTTAAGGGTCTGTTGTCTAATGCAGAGGGTAGTCTGAATCCGTGTTCTACTAGGTTAGTTTTTCTTGATTTATCTCCTCCGTACATAGCTCTTACTTGAGGTAGAGTTACATGAGATTCGTCTACTACTGTAATGAAATCATTTGGGAAATAATCGAGTAAACAGAAGGGTCTAGTTCCGGCTGCTCTTCCATCAAAATATCGAGAATAATTTTCAATACCAGAACAATAACCTAATTCTTTTATCATTTCTAAGTCAAAATTAACTCTTTCATCTAATCTTTTGGCTTCTGTTTTTAATCCTGCTTGTTCAAATTCTTCCACTCTTTTCACCAAATCATCCTGAATATCTTTTACAGAATTTTGAACTCTTTCTTTTGAAGCAACAAAGATATTAGCAGGGAATACTCTTATTTCTTTTAAGTCTTCTATTTTTTTTCCTGTATCTGTTTCAATTGATTCTATCTCTTCAATTTCATTTCCCCAAAATGATATTCTGTATGCAATGTCAGAATGTCCTGGGTATATATCTACCGTATCTCCTTTCACTCTAAAATTTCCTCTTTCAAATTCTGCTGTAGTTCTACTGTATAAAGAAGCTACAAATTTTTGAAGTAAATGGTTTATTGTAATTTCATCTCCAACATTAATCTCAATAATTCCATTATTAAATTCTTCAGGATTTCCAATACCATAAATACAACTAACGGAAGCAATTACTATAACATCAGTTCTTCCAGAAAGAAGTGCAGAGGTAGTATTTAATCTGAGTTTTTCTATTTCATCATTTATAGATAAATCTTTTTCTATATATGTTCCTGTAGATGGTATGTACGCTTCTGGTTGGTAGTAATCATAATATGAAACAAAATATTCAACTAGATTGTTAGGAAAAAATTGTTTGAATTCGGAGTAGAGTTGAGCTGCTAGGGTTTTGTTATGACACAATACTAATGTAGGTCTATTTACTTGTTGCACTACATTAGCTACTGTAAAAGTTTTACCTGAACCCGTCACTCCTAAAAGAGTCTGTGCGGTTTCTAAATCATTTAATCCATTAACAAGTTGTTTTATTGCCTCTGGCTGATCACCCGTAGGAAGGTAATCAGAAACTAACTCAAAGTTCATCTTAAATTTTATTTAGGGTACTTAGTTTATCTTTTAGTGTTTCTATCTCTTTTTTAGAATTATCTATCTTCTTCATAACTTCTAATTTCATAGATTCTGTTCCTTTTCCATATCCAAAAAATGAAATATTGTTTTCGTATTGTGAAATAACTTTATTTACACTTTCAATTTGCTTCCTTATAAAATCTTTTTCTTTATCTAATTGATGTTTATTTCCTTTTAAAGATTCTGTTTTAGCTAAAAACTGAATATTTTCTTTTTCAGATTTATCAATTTTTAATTTATTATAAAGTGTTGAGATAAGCTTATTAAATTCATCATTTATTTTCATAGAATCTCTAGCAATAAACCCTATTGAATTCCATTGCTTTGAAAACTCTTTTAAGTTGACTATATCTTTTTTTGCATCATCAGAAACTGAAAACAAATTTACTTTTTTTAGTACAGCTTCTTTTTCTTTTAAATTCACTTCCTTTTCTAGATCTAATTTTTTATAATGACTTTTACGCGCATTAAAAAATGTATCACATGCCTTTCTAAATCTTTTCCAAATATTAGAGGATATGTTATTAGGGACAAAAGGAGAATTCTTCCATTGTTCTTGAAGTTTTATAAGTATTTTTCCTGTATCGTTCCATTGTGTAGAGTTAGATAGTGCTTCTGCTTTTTCGCAAATAGATACTTTTATTTGAAGGTTAGTAGATATTGCTTCCTTTTTGTTTTTATAAAAAGCACTTTTATTCTGAAAGAATTCATTATTTATTTCTCTAAATTCTGACCATGATTTTTTCAAATCTTCCTTTTCAATAGGAGCTGCTTTCTTCCATTTTTCAGAAAGAACCTTTAATTCTTCCGTAAGTTTTACCCATTGATTATGATTGTCTGCTAAAGGGGTGCTTAATCCTATAATTTGTTTGCAGATTTCAGATTTTATTTTAAGGTTATTCTTTCTTATTGCTTGTTTCTTATGAAAATAATCATTTTTCTTTTTGTTAATTTCCCTACTAGCGACTTGAAATCTATTCCATATTTCTTCTCTTAACTCTCTAACTACAGGGCCAATGTTCTTCCAATGTTCATGTAATTCCTGTAGCGTATCGAATGCTGAATTTATAGATTTTTCAGTAAGAAGTTTTTCTGATTTTTCACAAATAAGAGTTTTTTGTTCTAAATTTCTTTTAAAATCTAAATCTCTTAAGTCATTATTTATTTTAATATAATCATAAAACATTTCCACATGATGATGGTAAGACTGCCATAAATTATTGTTTTCTTTTAACGGAACATTCCCAGTATTTTTCCATTTATTCTGTAGAGTTCTGAATTTTTCAAAAGTTGTTTTTATAGATTCTTCTTCTTTTATAAGAAGATCAATATCTACAATAATTTGTTGTTTTATTTTTAAATTTTTCTCTTCCTCCTTTTCTCTATTTTTTCTAAATT
>TARA_B110000902_G_C14294117_1_pt1 | contig 10267 bp, 9 predicted proteins | sample TARA_B110000902 | Tara Oceans TARA_B110000902 (sample SAMEA4398009) | marine metagenome | biome: Polar Biome; feature: [SRF] surface water layer (ENVO:00010504); material: water (ENVO:00002006), including particulate matter (ENVO:01000060) such as... | depth 5 m | reverse complement strand
TAAACTCACAAATTATCAAACAGCTGCAGAACAAGCAGATATTATTGTGTTTTTAGTAGCTCATAAAGAGTTTAAAGATATTGAAATAGCAGATGATAAAGTGATGTTAGATTTTTGTGGGACAAGAAGATAGATATAAAAATCACTATCGAAGGGTTGTTTAATTTAAATGATAATAATAAATTATGTATAATAAAATACTAAAAGTTCAAAAAAGTAATTTAGAAGGTCAGGTTAAAGTGAGTGGTGCAAAAAATAGTTCACTAAGATTATTAGCTGCTTCACTTTTAACTGATGAAACTGTCATTCTTACAAATTTCCCAAATGGATTACTTGATGTACATGTCCACCTTGAAATGTTAGAGGTATTGGGTAAAACTTTTACTACACATGAAGATACTGTTACTATCAACGAAATAGATAGTAAAATAACAACTGAATTAAATTGGGATGGTAGGTCTATACGTAATACCCTACTAATTTTAGGAGCACTTACCGCTCGTTTTGGAGAGGGAAGGGTTCCTTTACCCGGAGGATGTAAGCTAGGAGAGAGGAAGTATGATCTCCACGTTATGCTTTTAGAAAATTTAGGTGCACGAGTTTGGGAAGAGGGTGATTACTTGTGTGCTAAAGTTGATGGTGGAAGGTTAAAAGGTAATGACATTCATTTATCCATGCGTTCTACTGGAGCTACTGAGAATTCTATTATTTGCGGAACTTTAGCAGCAGGCACTACAACAATATGGAACCCACATATACGTCCTGAAATTATGGATCTTATAGCTATGCTTAATAAGATGGGTTCTAATATAAAAGTCTTTGGACAGAAATGTATTGTTGTTGAGGGCGTTAAAAAATTAAATGGAGTAAAACATAGCGTGATTGCAGATAACATGGAAGCTTTGACTTGGGCAATAGGCTCAGTGATTACAGGAGGGGATGTAGAAATTCAAAACTTCCCTTTTGAGCATCTCGAAGTGCCGTTAACTTATTTACGTGAAAGTGGCATGAAGTATTACAGAGGTGCAGACAGTTTAATAGTGAGGGGTGGAGAAGCTTATCCAATAGAAATTAGTACTGGACCTTATCCAGGAATTAATTCAGATATGCAGCCTTTATTTGCAGTTTACGGTGCCATGTCCAGAGGTGAATCAAAGATAATAGATTTGCGATTCCCTGGAAGATATGCTTATGCAGAAGAATTGGCTAAAATGGGAATGAAATATAAAATAAAAGGTGATTTTTTAATAATAGATGGAGGGCAACCATTAGTTGGTACTTCAGTAAAAGCACTAGATTTGCGTGCAGGAATTGCTTTACTTCTTGCAGGTCTTACAGCCGATGGAGAGACGATTATTGAAGATGCTTGGCAAATTGAAAGAGGTTATGAGAACCTTCAAAGTAAGTTAATAGGATTAAACGTTGGTAAATAAAACTCTATCCATCAATGTTTAATAAATTAAAAAAAAAATACAAAGAATTAGACGAGCATACTAGCGAGGTTATTTATAAGTCTATTGGCGCAATATTCGCTAGAGGCAGCGGAATGCTGATAGCATTGGGATTAAGTGTTTTTTTAGGAAGAACAATAGGAGCAGAAGGGTTAGGAATTATTAGTCTTTCTAATAGAATTGCTAGCTTAGCATTAATATTCTGTTTATTGGGTGTTAGTCCAGTTTTGGTTAAAAATGTAGCCATTGGTTATAATCTTAAGGATTGGAAAACGATAAATTCTTATATGCATACATCTTATGTCTTTAATGCTGCTTTATCCATTATTGTAGTAGTAATTTTAATATTAATAATTCCTTGGCTAACGGAAGTGGTTTTTAAAGAGCCTCAACTAAAAGTACCACTTATCATAGCAATTGTTGCTTTAGTACCACAAACTTTTTCTAGAATATTTAGCTCAGGAATCAATGGATTTAGAAAGATTTGGCAAAGTAATTTGGTTGATAATACTTTAAGTGTTGGGATAGTTTCTTTGATTATATTGATTTTCTATTATTCTGGAAATAGTGTTGATGTTATTAATGTTGCTATTGCTTATGGAATTTCACGAATAATAGTTTCAATTACCATGGGAGTATATTGGAAGAAAATATTTAAAACAAAAGATAAACCGGAATTAATTTTTAAAGATTTAATTAAACCAGCAATTCCACTCTTTTGGGTATCAATGAGTAGTGTTATAGCCGCCAATGCAGATGCTATTATGTTAGGATGGCTTGGGGACTTAAAACAAGTTGGTTTGTATACAGTACCTGTAGTAATCGCAATGTTGACAAGTTTTTTCTTAAAGGTTTCAAATTCTGTAATTTCACCCAAGTTGGCAGGTCTTTATGCTGAAGGAAAAAAAGCTGAAATGGAGAAAATGGTGCAGCAAACAACAAAAGGACTTATATTTATTGCTTTCGTGCCACTATTAATCTTTATTATTTGGGGTAAGCAAATTTTAGGGTTATGGGGTGAAGAATTCGTTGTCTCCTATCCAATTTTATTAATTTTGAGTATCGGACAATTTTTTAATATTTCAACTGGTTGTTCAGGGATGATTTTGATTATGTGTGGATATGAGAAAACTCATGGGTATATTTCAATAATTTTTTTAGTATTGTATATCCCTCTTAATTACGTATTAATTCTAAATCATGGAGCAATTGGAGCAGCAATTGCTGCTGCTGCTAGTATGATTGGTGCGAATATTGTTAAATTAATAATGTCTAATAATAAAACAGGAATTTCAACACTTCCGATTTTTAAATAAACATAAAAAATGAAAATATTAGTTGGTTTCGTGAATAAGTTTTTTGCACCGAATTTAAATTTGGCTATTTTTGATACAAATGATGAGTCTTTTAATTGGATATATAATAAAGAAATTGATTCAGTTGTTGGAGAGGTTAAAGGCGTTAATGGAGTTGTTGAGTTTCGGGATCACTACATAGTTGGATATCAATCCAAACCGACGAAAATTGCCGTCTTTGATAGGAACTTTAAAATTATTTCAGTCAATGCAGTTAAGGAGATTGTTAATCTCCATACATTTACGACAAGAGACCATAAATTATATACGGTTTCAACGGGAACTGATGAGGTTTTTGAAGTTGATTTTGATGAAAATTGGAATATTAAGAGCACAAAATGTATTTATAAAAAATCAATTTACAAAAAGGATAAATGGCATATAAATTCTATATGTAACCATGAAGGAAATCTTATTGTAACTTGTTTTAATAAAAAAATTAATGGTAGTTGGAAAAATTCAAAAGTTGGACAAATTATTGATATTAGTAATAATATTGTTTTAAAGAAAAATTTATTTCAACCACACACTGCATATTCTTCAGAATCCAATCAATTACTTTTTTGTGAATCAGGGGCGAATAATCTTCATCTAGGGCTAGATAATGTATTGAAAACACAAGGGTATACGAGAGCAATTACGGAAGATAATGATTTTTATTATGTAGGGTTAAGTGGAAGAAGGCTTCAGTCAAGAAGTAAGGGGCTTATGAATACCGAAGAAACAACAAATAATGAGGAATCAAAATCCGGAATTGTTATAATAAATAAAAATACTTTAGAAATAGTTAACGTACATTATCTCAACAACTATGGTATAGAGATTTTTGATATTATAATACTAAATTATGCGCCTGAATGGGTAAAAAATAATATTGTAAATCAATTACAAATGGAAGAGTTTGAAAATCAAATTTATGCTTTAAAGACAAAATTAATAAGTATTGTGAAAAAGAAAAATATTTTTACTAGAATATTTTTGAAGTCAAAGCAAATTTTACGACAAGTATATTTATTTTTCAGCTATGTGTTTTTCGATAAAATTAAAATATCTGAGAGCGAAAAATCTACTTTATAAATATTTACAATTATATGAGAAGATAATTAAAAAAAACGGGACAGTTAATCTCAAAACTAAACTCTAAATAAAACATTTAAATTATCTTAAGATTTATTGAAAACTTTATAGGGACATTTGTGTGTTTGTGAGAAATCTAACACATGTATCAAATTGATGAATTTTTATATCATCTTTGATAATAATTTAAAAATTGTATAAAATATTGTAATTAACATTTAGAATTAAAATAGACTAATTATGAAGGCAGTAATATTAGCAGGTGGTTTAGGTACTCGATTGAGTGAAGAAACTGTTTCAAAACCAAAACCTATGGTTGAAATTGGAGGAAAACCTATTTTATGGCACATTATGAAAATCTATTCTCATTATGGGATTAATGATTTTATAATTTGCTGTGGTTATAAAGGTTATGTGATTAAAGAATATTTCGCAAATTACTTTAAGCACCAATCAGATCTTACCTTTGATATGAAGAACAATAAGATGATAATTCATGAAGAAAGAGCTGAACCTTGGACAGTTACATTAATAGATACGGGTGATGATACAATGACTGGCGGAAGGTTAAAAAGAGTAGCTCCTTATTTGAAGGGAGAAGAAAATTTTTTTTTTACTTATGGAGATGGAGTTGCTGATATTGATATAAATGCATTACTTGAACATCACAAATCACATGGAAAGGAAGCTACATTAACAGCTGCGTTTCCACCAGGACGGTTTGGAGCATTGGATATTGTAAATGGAGAAGTAAAACAATTTCAAGAGAAACCTAAAGGAGATGGCGCATTGATAAATGGTGGCTTCTTTGTATTATCATCAAAAGTGATTGATAGAATTGAAGGGGATACAACTGTTTGGGAGGAAGCTCCTTTAAAGGGGTTGGCCGCAGACAAGCAGTTAATAGCATTTAAACATGAAGGATTCTGGCAGCCCATGGATACTTTAAGAGATAAAATATATTTAGAAGAATTATTGGATTTAAAAAAAGCACCTTGGAAGTTATGGGAGGATTAAAAGGAAAAGTTAATACCTTATTTTGGGAAAATAAACGTGTGTTTTTAACTGGCCATACTGGTTTTAAAGGGAGTTGGTTATCTTTATGGCTTCAATCTATGGGAGCAATCGTTAAAGGATACTCTTTAGAACCATCTACCAAGCCTTCTTTATTTATAGAAGCCAATGTGGCAAGAGAAATGGAATCTAAAATAGGTGATATTAGAGATTTAGCTATTTTAAAAACGAGCATGACAGATTTTAATCCTGATATATTGATTCATATGGCAGCTCAACCTTTGGTAAGGTTGTCATATATTGAACCAGTTGAAACATATGCAACCAATGTAATGGGCACAGTGAATGTATTAGAGTCGGCGCGTTCTTGTTCAAATTTAAAAGCCATTGTATCAGTTACTACTGATAAATGTTACGAAAACAAGGAATGGGAGTGGGGCTATCGTGAAAATGAACCTATGGGAGGGCATGATCCTTATAGTAGCAGTAAAGGTTGTGCTGAATTAGTAACGTCAGCTTATAGACGTTCCTTTTTTAATACACCAGAAACTGCTGCTATTGCAACAGCAAGAGCAGGAAATGTGATTGGTGGTGGTGATTGGGCTGAAGACCGTTTGATTCCTGATATTTTAAAAGCTTTTAAAAATGAGGAATCCGTCATTATTCGCAATCCTTTATCCACACGCCCTTGGCAACATGTTTTAGAACCACTTTCAGGGTATTTAGTGTTAGCACAACATTTATACGAAAAAGGAGATGAGTTTGCAGAAGGATGGAACTTTGGACCTAAAGATGAAGACTGCAAACCAGTGAATTGGATCTTGGATAAAATGATTTCGGATTGGGGAAATGGTGCTACTTGGGTATTAGATGAAAACAACAATCCTCATGAAGCAGGGTTTTTAAAATTAGATTGTTCAAAAGCTGCACAAAAACTTAAATGGCAACCCAGGTGGGATTTAGAGTTTACTTTAAAAGAGATTATTGATTGGAATAAGAAATTTATGAATAAGGAGGATTTAAAATTAACCTGCTTAAAAACTATTAATAAGTATATTGATACTTTTTAAATTAAACATTTATGATTTTTAATAAAACAAAATTTGATACTGCATACACAATTGATCTTAATCCTATTGAAGACGAAAGAGGCTTTTTTGCTAGGTATTTCTGTGAAAAGGAATTTAAAGAGAATAATTTAAATACGGAATGGAAACAAATTAATAATTCTTTTTCTAAAGATAAATATACGTTAAGAGGATTACATTATCAATTATATCCAAGTACAGAAGTTAAACTAGTTAGATGTATAAAAGGTTCAATTTGGGATGTGATAGTTGATTTAAGAGAGAATTCAAAAACCTATGGTGAATGGTTTGGTACAGAATTGAATGAAAGCAATAGAACGATGATGTATGTGCCTAAAGGTTTTGCTCATGGTTTCTTATCTTTATCAACTAATTCAGAAATAATTTATTTGGTTTCAGATTTTTATTCTAAAGAAAATGAGAGATCCGTTTTATGGTCTGATAAAACTTTAGCAATAAAATGGCCAGCTACGCCACTAATTATTTCCGATAAAGACTCGATAGCTCCCAAACTTCAAGATATTTTACCAGTTAAAAATTAGATAAAAATGAAAAAAGCAATAGTAACAGGGGCTTCAGGATTAATTGGACATAGCGTAATTAATGAACTGCTAGCTAATGGAGTAAAAGTCATGGCGATTGGTAGAAAAGATAAAATTAATTCAGAGTTATATAGAGTAAACACTCAGGGTGATCTAACGTATTGCCAATTAGATTTAAAGGATATAGACTTATTACCTGAAAAACTTGAAAAAATAAGTTGGTCGACGGGTGAATCTTGTGTATTCTACCATTTTGCTTGGTCAGGATCTATTACTTTAACTGATGGAACTATTGACGATCAATTAAAAAATGTATTATATAGTGCTAATGCGGTAAAAATAGCCAAAAAAATAGGTTGTATTAAGTTTATAAATTCAGGATCATTAGAAGAAACTTTTGCAGAAAAATATTTGGATAATGATTGGAAAAATTCAGAATATCATTCGAATCAAGGTTCGTATTCAATTTCAAAATTATCTTCAAGGGATATGTGTTTGATGGTTGCTTATCTAGAAAAGATTGATTATGTACATACAAGATTTTCAGCAGTTTATAATAGTGAGTTGAACTTGAAAGGTTATATATGCTCAAGTTTAAGGTTGATTTTAAATGGAGAGAAAGTTAATCCACCTCAAAATAATCAACTTTTCGATTTAATTAATATAGAAGATTTATCAAAAGCATATTATTCGATTGGATTAAAGGGGCAAAACAAATCGGATTACTTTATAGGTACTGGAAAACCAAGTACTCTTGTTAATTATTTTACAAGGCTAGAGAACTCTATAAATGGATTAAATATTAAGGCGAAAGAAGAGAAAAATGACTCAAATTTAATTTTGAGTTATAAAGATTTTGATGTTTCAAATTTAAAGAAAGATACAGGATTTGAAATTAGTAATAAGTTTTTAAATATAAATATATAATATGAATCAAGCTATTATTACCGGTGCTACTGGATTTATAGGGTCTGTTGTTGTTAGTGTGCTAATTAAAAACAATATAAAAGTTTTAGCATTAGGAAGAAAAGATCTAGATGACGTTAGTTTATATAAAAGGGAATTACTAAAAGGGGCAACTTATTTAAAGATTGATATGAGTGAGGTTAATCTCTTGCCAGAAAGAATTTCGGTAATTGGATGGGAGGTGTCAGATTCTTGTGTATTCTATAATTTAGCTTGGGGAGGTCAAGGAAAGTTATCAGATCTAAATATAGAAGCACAATTAAAAAATGTTTCATGGTCTGTTTCTGCTATGATAGCTGCAAAAGAGTTGAAATGTGAAAGATTTGTACATATTGGCACAATGGAAGAGGCGTTCACATCTAAGTATCTTGATCTTGATTACCATAAAAATAATGAGTATAATAGACATGTAATATACTCAGTTGCAAAAATTATTTCAAAAAACTATTTAAAGTTAATGTCAAAATCATTGAATTTGGATTTGTTATTTGCTACAAATTCTCATGTTATGGGACCAGCAGATGATAAAGATTCATTTTTACAGATGACTTTACTAAAGTTGATAAATGGGGATGAGTTATTGTTTTCAGAAGGTAATCAGGTTTTTGACTGTATTTCAGTTGATGATTTAGCCAATGCTTATTTTAAAATAGGAGAAAAAGGTTTAGCAGGAAGTGATTATTGGGCAGGTTCAGGTAATCCAAGAAAATTAAAAGAATATGTAAAAATAATGTATGACCTTTATCCTTCTGGGCAAGAATTGCAATTCGGTGAATTTGCATATAATGATATTTCATTGAAATATGAAGATTTTTCAATTGATCTTTTATTAAAAGACACAGGATTTATTCCTGCCAAATCATATGAACAAACTGTTAAGGAATTACATGGTTGGCTAGTTAAAAGTTAAGAAATTTAAAACTTATTTATGATTAAACAAAAACTCTTAGTTGTTGGAGATTTTACGACACATATTCGAAGCCAACAATTTATTCAAAAGCTTTTACAGAGGGATATAGGTGAGTCTGTTAGTTTTGTAATAACAATTTCTAACCCTAACTTATTTAAGTTATTCAATTCTAAACTAAATTCAATTCAGCTTCTGTTGAATAAAATGTTTTCACTTTTATTTTTTTTTGAATTATTGATTAAAATCCCATTTAGTCATAAGATTTTATTTTTAGGAATGAATCACAAAGTTTTCCCTATATTATTGTTAGCCAATGCTTTTTGGAGAAGACCAATCATTGCTGATATGTATATTTCTATTTATGATGCCGCAAAAAGTAGAGATTTATTCAATAGGTCTATATTAAATAAATTATTGACTTTAAAATATGAATGGTACTATAAATACCTTGATCAATTAATAATTGAAAAGCCTGCCCTAACAATATATAACGGTGAAAAAGAATTAAAACTCATTGCATCTTTAGTTGGAGCAAATCTAAATAAGTGCAACTATACAATTATCCCGACAAGTGCAATTTCAAAACAGAAGGCATCACCTACGAAATCAGATGTATTTCGTATTTGTTGGTGGGGTACTTTTATGCCATTTCATGGTGTTGATATCATTATTAAAGTGGCTAGTCATCTAAAGAAGAAGGGTATAGATTTTACCCTAAATCTTTTTGGAACACCTAAACACGAAATAACGCTGTTTGAAGAATTATCCAATGAACTCAATTTAAACAATGAAGTTTTTTTTCACAAGGATAAAACCTTCGGCAATGGTTTATTAGAAAAACACCTAAAAACACAATGTGATCTCTCACTTGGTAATTTTAGTTCATCCAGAAGAGCTTTACGAATATTTCCAACAAAAATAATTGACTCATTTTCGATGAATATTCCAATTTTAACCATGGATACAGAGGTTATTCGTGATTGTGCTGATGTTGATAACGAGATTTTTACTTGCTTAAATAGACCTATCGATATTTGTGCTGAAATAATTAAAATTATTAATGATCCAAATGAAAGAGAAAGAAGAGCAAATAATGGTTTTTCCCACTATGAAAGAACATTCTCTGAACATATAGTTCAGGAACAATTTGTTTCACTTTTTAATATTAATCCATAGGCTAGAGTATTTAAGTCATTGTATTGAGTTAAATATTGATACTAAAAATAGAATGAAAACATATACTAATTTTGATTTAACAGATTATAACTCATACAGAATTAAATCTAAATCTAGATCGGCCTTTTTCCCAGAGAACGAGGATGATATTATTAAATTATTTAGCTTAAAACAAGATTACATACTGCTCGGCAGTGGACATAATCTTATCTTATCCAAAGCCTATTATGATACTGATTTTATTATTTTTAATGGAAACTTTGATAGCATTGATGTTGGAAGCGACTCTAATGTTATAGTTGCTGAGGCTGGCGCAACAATTCTAGCAGTTAGTGAAACCGCTGAAAAACAAAACTTAACAGGTGCTGAATTTCTTTATGATATTCCAAGCTCTGTGGGAGGAGCAGTTGTAATGAATGCAGGAACCAAAGAGGGGGAAACAAAACATATTCTTAAAAAAGTGCGTTTTCTTGATCTAGAAGATATGTTAGTAAAAGAAAAGGTTAATGAAGAGTTAGAATTAGAATACAGAAATAGTTTTTTTCAAAAAAATAAAAACAAAATTATATTAAAGGTATGGTTTCAGTTAGAAGCTGGTAATAGAAAGCTCATTCGAAAAATAATGGATGAGTCTAAAGATAGACGTTGGGCTAGACAACCTCGTGAATTCCCTAATAGCGGGAGTGTA
>TARA_B110000902_G_scaffold116467_1_pt1 | contig 10274 bp, 5 predicted proteins | sample TARA_B110000902 | Tara Oceans TARA_B110000902 (sample SAMEA4398009) | marine metagenome | biome: Polar Biome; feature: [SRF] surface water layer (ENVO:00010504); material: water (ENVO:00002006), including particulate matter (ENVO:01000060) such as... | depth 5 m | reverse complement strand
AAACCAATCGATCCGTCCGTATTCGTCCAACTATACTGGGTTCCCGTACCATTGAACGTAACGGCCTGTGTCGGCAATCCATTACAAACTACTTGGTCTGGAATAATAGAAACTACAGGTGTTGAAATTATTGTGATTAAAACAGAATCAAGATCAGCCGGACAGAATACTGAAGGAATATTGGTTTCAACATACAGCCAAACCTCGGATACTCCTGCAGGAGGAATATACTGAGCAGTTCCTGCATTTGTATTTTCATTTATAATTTGTCCACCTGCGCCTTCATCACTCCATGTTCCTGTGGATGCTGCTCCTTGTATCGTCGAAGCGAGATCCACGGTATCTCCTAAGCATACCGATAGATTAGACATTGCATCAATTAAAGCCTCATCATCTACGGTTAAAACCAAAAAATCTGAATTGCCGGGACAAGGACCAATTGGATCATCTGAAATTAGCGAAAGAATTATCTGGCCCGAGAAATTCACTGGCGGTGAGTATGATGAATTTAAAGCGTTCGGATCGCTAAATTGACCGCCGGGAATATTAGCTGACCAAACACCAGTATTTGCGCCTCCTGTGATACTTCCATTTAAATTGATTTGTGTGTTCAAGCACGTCGCTTGATCAGGTCCGGCGACCACAATAACACCCGGATCAACGCTAACTGAATCAGTAATTACTGTGCTCCCACATTGATTCGATGCCCCAAGGCTATATTGAAATACACCAGACACTCCGTATTGTACCGTTGGATTTAGTGTTAACGTATCACTTATGATCATACCCGGAACTTCGTCGAAAAACCATTGATAATCTGTAGGCAATGCGTAACAATCGTTTACGACACCGGTAAACTGAATTAATTCACCTTCACATACATTCGCACCTTGAGGGGATAATTGAATTTCGGGTGGTGCGATCACATAGACAGAATCACTAAATTGTGGCATTTGACAACCCGGAATATTCCCAGGATAGGACACCGTTAGCAAAACATCGTAAGCTCCAGGCCCTTGAAAATCAAGCACCGGTTCAAATGAAGAATTCGAAGTAGAATTGATGAAATCTACACCAGAATTTGGAGAACAATTCTGAGGGTTCGAGTAGTTGATTTGCCAGTTTGATTCAAAAGTAGTTCCACAAGCATCACCCGTTGAATTATTCGTAACATTAACGACATCCGAAGTACAGAAAAAATTATCACTTAGAAGAAAATCAGCGGTTGGTTGGGGCAATACGCAAATTTGTTGTGTAATGGAATCTATTCCGCATTCATTAGCGCTAAAAAGGGTAATGTCATATACTCCAGGCGTATCAAAAGAGACCTCAAGTTGTTCAGAACCACTTTGCCAAAAATAAAAATTACTATAACCTCCATCAGATCCTAAACTGCTGCCAGGTAATAAAGAAAAATTTGAATTCGGTGTGATTTCCCAATAAAAGCTATTTATGCTGTCACAAGAATTTGTAAAAACATTAATTCCAGGTTCTGTGAGGTTGGTCAGCGTAACTGCATAATCAACACAAACTTCGTTTTCCGGCATCAAAAAGTCTGCCTCAGTTTGCTCAGAAACTACCACAGGTCCAAACGCAGCAAATGTTCCATTCGTATTACACGCATTAGAACTTGTTACAGCAATACTATATTGATTTGGATAAGACTGACCATTAATAACTGACGTTACACCACAGGAAGAACTTGTAAATAAATGTTCAAAAACAAATGGATTAGAAGGTAAACCTATAAAAATAGTGTCAGTACCATCGTTGATGCTAATTTCATATTGGGTATCTGGTGGACTAGCAGTTGCAGAGATATTTATCTCATAAAGCCCGGGAACACAAAAAGCCGTACCTGATCCAGACAAAGTGAGAGCTGGTGGGTTAGAACCGACATAAACATTGAACGTCTCAGTATGAGAGCATCCATTAGGTAAATTTACCGTATATTCTAAATTGTATGCACCAGAAGAATAAATATGTGTCATAACAATTGAATTTCCGTTGTAAGCGTAATTATTCGTATCACCGTCTCCCCAAACAGTAGTCATAGTTGTACCCAAAGGATACGTCGATAAACTGTCGTCTGAAAATTGGAACCCTCCACTTAGTAAATTAGTATTACAATACCTGTAAACTACTTCACCGTTAATTAAAGTTGAACTATATCCTGAACCACCAAGGCCGTTCATTGAAAGTGTTATATCAGAGATGTAGATGGTTAAGTTAACGAAAGCTGTATCCGAGCATCCGTTGCCATTATCTACCACTAACATAAAAGTTTCGGGTTGAGAGATTACCACAGTAGGATTACTAACGCTATCAATTAAATTGTTATTAGAATCAAACCATTGATAGCTTAACGTCGGATTTCCTGAACCTGTCCATGTGGCTGTGGGTGTCCCGCCAAGAATAATCTGCTCTCCAGCACACAATGTTTGGTTCGAGCCGGCATCTAAAGTTAAATCTGGACACCCCTGCGATCGCGCACTAAGATGAATAATAGCAAACAAGGACAAAGTGATAAAGATAGGTAATTTCAAAGCTGGAAATATTGGTTAATTTGCTTGTAATGTCAAAAATAATAATTGCTGGCCACTATTTTGGTTCTGTTGCATCTGTTTAGTCAAGTTCTAAGATAAGCATCTATTTTACTTTTTATACTCCCAATGATTTGAATGACTTAAATTTGATCATCCCCGGTAAACATTCCTTGAAGACTTACACGCAGTAGATTACGCTTAATATAATTAAAAAACCTTTACATGAATGAGTTTATGTGTAAAGAAAATCGCAAAAGCTTTACATGTTATAAGTTAAGTGTAAAGTAAATGATGAAAAACTGAGATGTGCACTGAGGACATGCTATTAAATATTACTCTATACCACTCAGGGAAATTTTGGGCATAAAAACCCCAGAAACCGCATGGAATATGGGTTCTAGTGACCCATTTTCAAGTTCAAATTGGTCGGCAGAAACCCTGGTTTGGAAATAATAAGACCCTGAAATTCCGACCATAATCGAACCGTACAATTTATTGCCAAATTCTAATCCAGAAGTGTTCCAGTGTTCCATAATTGTAGCGCGTGTTTTCCTTGTTTCCTTCGTCTAAAACTGTGCCGGTAGCATCCGTAAAAATCAAAGATTGTGAAAACCCTTTTTGCTGAGCTCCGAGAGCTGTTTGGTTATAAAACGATTCTTTTTGCACAAATAAATGCCCATCCAGAAAACCCAAAACCTTTTCAAAATGTTCGTACGATTCTCTTTTTGACGAACCAAGCGACAAGCCCGCGCTCAGTCTTGTTATGTGTTCCTGAACATAAGAGGAACTATACATCAGGATAAAATAAGTAGTGCAGTCATTTTCATACGATTATAATAATCGCTTGAATTTTCTTTTTATTTTGAATCGCTCAACCATTGAAGGTTGTATTTGGTTAACAGCGGAGACGCAAGCAGACGCATCCTAATTTTCAATTAATAAGTGAATTCGTTTTCATTGATGCATAAAGATTCAATGCCATCTGCTAATTCTATAGCTCGCGTTTTTATGGTTTACTAGCAGTGAGCCTAGTGTCCCAAAAGATTCGTTTCAATTTTGCCTTTGGTCTCCGTGGTTAAAAGCAAAAGACAGCCCTACCAATTCCCTTCCCCTTCTATGGTTAAACTTCCTGCAAATTGATTAATTTCGCTATGGACAATTACCTCAACAACCAGTAGCAATTATGGCACGTATTTTAACTGGCGTTCAGAGCACAGGAACACCACATTTAGGAAATTTATTAGGAGCGATCCTTCCTGCAATCGAGATGTCGAAAGACGCTTCAAACGAATCTTTTTTATTTATTGCTGATTTACATTCCCTAACTCAAATTAAGAATGGCGAAGAGTTGAGAAGCAATACCTTATCCACTGCCGCTACTTGGCTTGCCTGCGGACTTGATCCCGAAAAAGTAGTCTTTTACCGCCAAAGTGATGTTCCCGAAGTAACAGAATTGTCTTGGTATTTGATGTGCTTTTTCCCATACTCAAGACTGAAATTGGCAACTAGTTTCAAAGACAAAGCCGACCGTTTGGAAGATGTAAATTCGGGATTGTTTACCTACCCAATGCTTATGGCTGCGGATATTTTATTGTACGATGCGGAAATTGTTCCCGTTGGAAAAGATCAAAAACAACATTTAGAATATACACAGGATGTTGCTCGAAGGTTCAACAGCGAAATGGGAGAAACGTTTGTTTTGCCTGAGGTTAGTTTTAAAGAAGACACCATGTTAATTCCTGGCACTGACGGAGAAAAAATGAGTAAATCACGCGACAATTTCATTAACATTTTCTTGCCAGACAAGAAGCTTCGAAAGAAGATAATGACAATTGAAACTGATTCGAAAGGACTTGAGGAACCAAAAGACCCGGAAACTTGCAATGCGTTCGCACTCTATAGTTTGGTCGCATCCGTAAGTCAAATTGAGGAAATGCGTACGAAATATTTAGCAGGAGGTTACGGATACGGTCATGCGAAGCAAGAAATTTTCGGGGTTATTTGTGAACGATTTAAGGCAGAACGCGAAAGGTATAATTACCTGATAGACAACCATCAAGAAATAGAATATGCTTTAAAAATTGGTGCAGAACGTGCGCGCGCAGTGGCTTCCGATGTTCTTTTAAGGGTTCGGTCTAAGGTTGGATACTAAAATATTCTCGCTTTTTTAGAATCTTTCGTCTCCACATTCCGTAACCAACTTGGAATCTCGGAGGAAAAGTGAAGTTACAAATGACGCTCAAGCTCGCGCATTTTTTTTAACTTAACTCCTAAAAAGTGTATAAAACTATGCGATTTAAAATCATTTCATTATTTCTTGTAACAGGTATAATCTTCGGCTCTTGCTCTGAAAAAATAGAAGAGACTGAGGTTTTGGAAGCAAAAGGTGGTAAAAAATACGGCGGTGAATTCAAGTTCATGTCCACCGAAAAGATCACTACTCTCTATCCAACATTTACTGTAACGTCTAACTCAATGCGCTTATTAACTCAAATCTATGAGCCATTATTAGCTGTTGATCCGGAGTCTGAACAAGTAAGCCCTGCGGTAGCAGAAAGCTATACGGTGAGTGACGACGCAAAGGTTTATACGCTAAAAATTCGAAAGGGGATTAAATTCCACAAAGACGCTTGCTTTGGAGGGAAATCCCATGAACTGACCGCCGAAGATGTGAAGTTCACATTGGACATGGCTTGCTCTGGCTTAAAGAAAAATCAAATTCGCTACTTGCTTGTTGACAGAATTGAAGGAGGTAGAGACTTCTTTGAAAAGTCAAAAAGCAATCTCCCAAAAAGCGGTGTTACCGGTGTTAAGGTGAAGGGAAAGTATACGGTTGAGATTACATTGACGCAATCCTTCGTAGGGTTTGAAAAAGTTCTTACGCACAGGTCTCTTGGTATCACGCCGAAAGAATCCTATGCTAAATATGGTAAAAATGCAGGCAAACATCCTGTTGGTTCTGGGCCATTCGCTTTGGAATCGTGGACAGAAAATAAAGTGGTTTTAAAAAGAAACCCTGAATACTGGAGAAAAGATGATTTCGGAAACCGTTTGCCCTTCTTAGCTAAGATCTCAATGACCTATGCGCAAAATCAAAGAGCTGCCTTGCTTGCCTTTGGCAAATCAAAAATTGATTTGGTAATGGAATTGCCTGTTGAAGAAATACAGCATGTTCTAGGAACTTTAATTGACGCACAAAACGGAAAAAACGTTAAACATAAAGTTGACTCTAAAAAGAGTATGAGTATGAGTTACATTGCAATGGCAAATGAAAGCGAAGAATTCAAAGATGTGCGCGTTCGTGAGGCATTCAACTTGGCGGTAAATAGAAATCAAATTATCGACTTGAATCTTCAAGGGGAAGGATGGGCTGCAACAAATGGCTTCGTTCCGGACATGAAAGATTATCCAAGTGAAAACGTTAATGGACATAAATTTAATGTTACCAAAGCGCGGTCATTAATGAGAGAAGCGGGTTACCCAAATGGTAAGAACTTCCCAAAACTTGACTTCTATGTGAACAGTACGAAAGGATCTTCTATTCACAAAACATGTACAGCTGTTGCCGAACAATTGAAGGTAAATATTGGTGTAGAATTAAACATCGTTATTGTTTCAAGTGCTGAACGTGAAGCGGCAGTCAATTCAGGAAAAGCAAAAATTTGGAGATCAGGTTGGATTGCAGATTATCCAGACCCTGAGAACTTCCTTGGCATGTTCTACGGTCCAAACATCACTGACGGTTCTGCTGTAAATTCATACAAATTCCGAAATGCTGAATTTGACGCAACCTTCGAAAAAGCATTGTTAGAAAGTGACCTTGAAAAAAGAAACGCTCTTTACAACAAATGTGATCAAATGATTGTTGACAACGCGGCGGTTATGCCAATTCTAACGGATGATCATATTGTGATAGTTAACGCAAGAGTAAGAAACTTCAAGGCTTCTCCAATGGAAGAGATGAACCTTACAAATGTTTTTATTAAGGTCGCTGAAAAATAAATAGAAGTACCTCCGCTATTTGAGCCGTTTCTGTCAAACAGAGACGGCTTTTTTGTTTGATGTTTTGTGGTATCGAGTGTAAATAAATCGCACAGCAATCGCCTGTCTTCAGAAGTATGCTTCTTTTCAATAAGAGAGAGAATGTAAATCAATGAAGTGTTTCCCAATACGTCAAGAGTAAACCATTAAATCACTTTCTTACTCGCTTAGAATTTCTCTAACAATTTCATACGTTTCAAATTTCTTCAATCTAGGGGTGTGAATTTGATAGTACGCCATCAATGTTTCTAAGGCTTTTTCGCGAACTTCTCTATCAATGATTCCATTAACGGTTCGGCCAACAATAAGCGCTGTGATGAGTCGAATATGTTCGCCTTCTGCCGTTCTGTTTAAGCGACTATTCGAATGGTTAATAATTCCTTCATCCAAATCAAAAATGAGCCCATCATTTTCGACGAGAGGTTGAAACCCGAGCAGTTCTGTAAACGACACCATGAACTCAATTGGAAACAATGAGCAATCCTCCGAAGCATTCAATCGGTTTATTTCTGAAGACAAAAAAGTGTAGGTAACATTGTCCAAGTCGTTGTCGGCTACACATTTCCGAATAGTCTCCGCAATGAAAAATGCAATTGTTGATTTAATAGGGTCGAATTGAAAGGTGTGGTTCGATGTCGCCTGGGCACTCGTTAAATTGAGAAGTTCACTTTCCGTTCTTCCGTAATAATTTAACTCCGAAACAGACAGCGGATACATTTGATGTCCTTTCTTCTTCCCCCCTCTAAACACAAATTTTTGAAGCCCCTTATCTCGGGTGTAGAATGTCGTAATTAAGCTAGAATCTGAGTAGGACGATCGATGTAAAAAAATCCCTTCGTCTGTGGCTTTCATAGCTTAATTCACAATTGCAATTTTACCAACTTGACGTCCTTTACCTTCGTTTGCTGCAGTCCATATCAAATAAATTCCTGACTTCACTTTTTCTCCGGTTAAGGTTCTTCCGCTCCAGGTCGCTGTGCCACCATTCGATGTTGTTTGATAAACGAGATTTCCTGCAACATCCGTTATTTTCACATCCGAGTTGTATCGAATTCCTTGCATTGTGATCGGTCCATCAAAATCAGGGCGAACAGGATTTGGGAAAATTTGAACGTCTGCATAATTTGGATCTTCATAGGTTGCGTTCGTTCGGTATGAAATCAATCCTTTGTCCGTAATAATGAACAACTCTCCCGTTTCTTGATTGAGCTCTAAATCTAGAATATTATCCGAAATTAAAGGTGAATCCTCCATCGTATGGTGTTCCAGAATTTCCAATCCATCTGCAGATAGTAATAGAATTCCGGCGTTTGCTGTTCCAAACCACTTTCTGTTTGCACCATCCACTTCAATATCTGTAATCCCCGTTGAACCTAAAACATATTCTACGTTTCCTTCAAACTCGATTTTAATTCGTTGTGCATTATAATCTCCATCAGCAGCGTCAAAGGCACCATCTGAATTGTAAAGAACTGCGAACCCTGCTTCTGTACCAATCCAAATTTCATTGTCAAAATCAACGGCCAGCGCCGAAACTTCGTTCGATGGTAAAGCTCCGGTATTTGCTCCAGTTGTTAAATTCACCATTTGATCATCTGATGCTGTGGAAACCGTTCCTTGATCATTATATCCAAACAATCCAGACCCTCGAATTGCCATCCACTTGTTCCCATTGTAGTCAATCACCATTTTATCGGTGAATTTACTCTTAGCGGAAGATCCCAAAGAAAACGAATACCATTCATTGTCCGATGTTAACACTTTTAATGGTTCATTACTTAGCCCATTTAACACCCACAAATTTCCTCTATCATCATACTCAACTTCAGAGATGTATGACCAACCATTCCCAAAAACGCTGGCTTCAAGCAATGAATTTGTAGGCGAAATTGTATCTACAATTCCTGCGGTTGTATTTATAATTGACAAGGGGGTATTACTATAACCTCCAACGGCCATTATTGAGTTGTCATCTGGATCAATTGACACTGACAATGGATCAAAAATCAAGTCGTTCGCCCACTCTGGAATAGTTGCTCTACTGTGCAATTCCCACTCTTCATTTTCTAAGGTGTACATCCCCGATTTATTGAAAGTTGGCTGAGAAAGCGACAACCCTCCGCTAACAAAGGCCATTTTTCCTCTTGAATAACCCATTCCATAAAAAGCACTTTTGGGCGGTCCTGAGAACGATATAACTTCCGTTTGAAAGGGAGCTGTGAATTTAACCAAACCATTGTTTTGATCTGCAATCCAAATCGTTCCGTCATTAGAGGCAAGGTTTCTTGGGATCGGAAAGTTTCCTTCTGAATAGGAGTTCGTAGAAATCCAGCTTGTAAAGCTGGGATTATAAATTCGAGAGCCCCCGTAGTAGTTCACGCTTAGGTCTCCATTAATCGAATTGAGCGAAAGGATTTCCATAGTTATCGAATCTCCTTCATCTATTGCAATTTCAAATCCTGAACCGGTAAGATGATATACTGAATCTGAACCAAACGAACTGTCATGATACAACACATAAATTTCGTCGTGAACGAATTCAATGTCGGTGTACCTGGTAGATATCGTACTCGGGAGAATTGGAACCCGCGAGTCTAACTCCCATTGCGCTGGGTCTGCCAAAGACGCATTGCTAATGAGGCCTCGATACATTCTATCATCCGACAAAGCATAAATACTATCTTCTCTAAAAACGATGTCTTGAATGGGTGCGTTTCCGTTCGTTGGATAATAGGTATCACGAACTTCATTTTTCTTCGGATCGATTTTTACAATCGCAAAACCGGTTGCAAGGTACATGTGCCCGTCGTACTCTACCATTTTAAACACTTTCTTAACCCCCTGAATTTGAGACAGTTTAATCGCTGGAATATTTGTAACGGTGTTGTTTTTAATTTTATCGATATTTCCATTTTCATATCCAATAAAAATTGAATTATCGGAAGGGCAATTGCCCAAACATGAAATTGAGATGTCAGAAAGTGAATTCACTGCATCCCAGAAACTCAATTCATTGGATGCCTTGTCGTACTCGCTAAGACCCTGTTCATAGGCGGTAAAGACAGATTTGTCGGTTGCTACGACATCCACCGCTTTCGCAGGAATATGCAAGCGCCATTGCCCCGTTCCAACTTGAGACGAAGCCCCAAAGGACATGGCAAGAAATACAATAAGTAGTCGCATAAAAAAAGTTTGTAAGCTAGTAACGCCTTCTAAACAAAAATATTTGAATTTTGTTGAATAACAAAGGGAATTAGGGAATTGATGTTGTGAATCTTGTCAGCAATATTAACTTTGCAATACAAATCGGTATTTTGATTTGAAAATGGCCCTGTGGCGCAACTGAATAGCGCACTGGATTTCGGCTCCAGCGGTTACAAGTTTGAATCTTGTCAGGGTCACAAAGCACCATTCCATCTAGGTTTGGTGCTTTTTTCATTTTATCCATTTATGACTATTTGGGTTGTCGAACCAAAACAACTTCAATAGTTGTAATAGTTTGGAATTAGAGAAAGCGGCAGCTAAAAAAGGTAGTAGAAGTAAAAAGTCTTATAGATTCTTTAAATTTGGATTAAACCTATAGCGTGGATAAAGTGCACTAGTGCACTTTATCCACTTGTTGTGTGTAATATAAATGACGAATGAGTACAAAAACCTTATAAATGAAAAAAATATTTGTTCTACTTC
>TARA_B110000902_G_scaffold153507_1_pt1 | contig 10283 bp, 17 predicted proteins | sample TARA_B110000902 | Tara Oceans TARA_B110000902 (sample SAMEA4398009) | marine metagenome | biome: Polar Biome; feature: [SRF] surface water layer (ENVO:00010504); material: water (ENVO:00002006), including particulate matter (ENVO:01000060) such as... | depth 5 m | reverse complement strand
CTTCTGTATTAGGACAATCTCCATAACAAGTGGTGTTTGGTTGTGGGTCGGGAGGGTCAACAATGTCGTCTGCCAACCCAAAATCACAACTTCCGTCATCAATCGTGGCTTCAGGGTCGAAATTTACAGCGCCTTGAAAAGGACATCCATACACGACATTACTAAAATCACAACTTCCGTCATCCACAAAGGCTCCTGGGTCGTAATTTATTGCTTCCGGTATAGTACACCCCTCAGACGGAGGTATATAGTCAGGCGGCCCATCTAATACAGGCACATACATACAACTGCCATTTTCCACAGAGGCTCGTGCGTCATAATTGAGAGCGAGTGAATCAGTGCATCCTTCGACACTTTGACCGTATTCAATCGGTGTATCATATGGAATGTCGTCCACAATTATCACTTCCTCTGTTTCAGGCTTCTTGCTGTTTTTCCATAGTAAATAGGCTATAAGTGCTAAGCCTATTAGGCCTTTCGTGCTGTTATCCATTGTTCCTCTATTTTATTCTAATTCTTTTTTTAATTCTTCAGCAGACCCTTTATCCATTTTATCAAGAATTGCTTCTGATGTTCCTGGTGTGAAAGCTGTGTCTTCTGAAAAATTATCTGTTTCAGTTATAACGCTTTCAGCTATCTCATCTATTGATGTTGAGGGTGGCATTGATGGTTTATTACCTTTTTTTAAGTAATACCATATAGCCAATCCGCCAGCAAACCCTGCTGCTGTTGTCAATACGTTAATATACTTGATTTTCATATCTTACTCTTTATCTGAAACTTTTTTAGCTTCAGATTTCTTGCCTGCGCTTAACTTCTTAGTTAAAACAACTTGTTCGTGTGACGGAAGCTCGCCTGTTAAGTCTTGCGTTCCGAAGTCGATTATTTGATTGTACGACCAGCCTAATGTTTCATAGTGCTTTATCATATCTCTTTTCTGTCTTGCGTTCATATTGTTTATTTTTAATTATTTATTATTTACCCCAAGTTTTTATTACAATGGCTATAATGGCTCCCCATATTGTGGTTATTACACTTACAGCACCTACTATTTTATTTTTAAATTTCTTATCGGCTTCAATGTAGTCTGAATGTTGATTTACCTTACTTATAAGACCAACTTGACCAAACGTTTCGTCTCCAACAACTGCGGTTGTTAGTCGTTCTAACAACTCACCGTGTTTTTTCAATTCCTTTTTGATATATAACATATCAGAATTTGATGATTTTTTTGTTGTCATATTATGAAGCTATTACTTTCGCCGTGCTTGCCGCTGCAGTAACTATTGTGAGCGCGTTTATACAGAAAGGATTTGGCACCGAAATTGTGGCTGATTGATTTGCCTGTAAAAGCAACCCGTCAGGAGCTGTACCTCCTACGGTTAAAGTCCCCGTAATGGTAACGCCACCGGCGGCTGAATTGTCTGTCGTACATAGAACGGTAATGGTTTTAACACCATCGCCCCCCGCTATCGTAAGCGTAGAACCTGCCGTCATTGATTTTGTAAATACATTTAAAGCTCCTGCCATAATTACATTATTTCGCCTAACACTTCTTCAGGCTTATCAAAAAGCCATCCTAAAGTCAGTTGTTTTATTAATTCGTTTTTATTGTAAGCCAAAATATAAATGTTTTTAGCGTTCTCATCTTTTGTCATTATCACGACTGAGATGTTCTCAATACTAATGTCGTTTTCTGCTGACAATCTTAAAATTGCTTTGTGAAGAAAAGGAGCTGTTAACATCTCTCTTTGTTTGAAATCAAACTTCACGCCTAAAATCTCATTAAAGATTATTTCTCTAATCGGCGAGTATTCTTTCATATACCCATACTTCAAACCGTTTTCATTTAGCTGTATAGTCAGTTGAATGTCGTTTGCTAAACAATCTTCCGGCTTTGCGAATCTAACAAGAGCCTCGCTCATTATTTCAACGGCTGATGTTGTGATTTGATTTTGTAGTTGTGCTATCATATTTTTGTTTTATTCAAAGGTATTGATTTTATACTATTGGCGGACATTCTTCCTCTGATTTTATCTCCTCTATTAACTGCTGAGTGCTATATCTTGCTTCAAACGGGAAATCATTGATTGAAACCACACCTGTATTGATTGTCATAGTTCCTTTTAAAGTAAACACACTTGATTCTTCATTGACAACTTGGTCGATAACGGTTGCGACCAACTCTCCTACTGCAAGTGATGTGTTTGTATGGGTAGGTATAACCACATCTGTTGCCGTTCTTGGGTTTAAAATCATAATATCATCACTCACTATTGTTGAAACTTTAGTTTCATCTACATAAGCCGCTAAATTATAACCTTTTATTTTGATTTGAAAGTCAGCGTAATTATAGAATGTCATTGTTATATCATTCTGAACGTATCCGTCAACTAAGCCTGCAAAACTTACTCCTTTTACAGAATAACAGACTGACTGAAGAAGTTTAGACTGCTTGAGCAAATAATAACCCACGCCTATAACGGCTGAGGCTATTACTCCGTAAATTATTGTAACGTTCTTCTTCATTTATCTCGGCTCATTTTAATAGCGTAAAACACACTCGCCAAAACCACCCCTCCAACTAACACAATGCCGATAATCTTACTTGAACCTCCTAATCCAGCCTCTGTTGTCGTTGTCGTTGTCGTTGTCGGTTGTTGACCTGTGTTTATATTGCCTGAGGGTATGTTAGTTAAAGGGTTTCGTTTTTTGCCTAAGCCTGTTGCAAAACCCTTTGTGAAATCTCCTACATTACCCCAATTAATATTTTTTAGCCAGCCACCCTCGTCTTCGTCAGTATCTTCAGGAATAGTCACTCCGGTACCTTCTAATGCTTGTTGAGCGGCAGTATTTACGTCAATTTCGTCCTCATCGTTATTCTTTTTGAATATATCTCCAAACCATCCTGGGTGATTCATAAACCCTTCGTTTCCGTCAAATGATTTATACTCATCAGTCAAACCTTTACTATCCAATCCGTCTTCTCCAAAGAAGTCCTGTGCAAATCTGTCAGGATTACCTACTATCGGACTTTTATTAGGTTTTGTAAAGACAAAACTTCCGTTATCCCCGAAAAAGTTTAGATATTCTTTCATCTTATTTAATTTTTATTAGTTTTTTTATCTGACTATGATACATAACTCCAATATACAGACCTCCCAATAACATAGTTAATCCGAAGACTTTGTGCTGCATATTGAACCCGGAATCTGTGCCGTTCATATTAGAATATCTCTTAGTCGCTTTCCCTATATATGGCTCTTTATCAAATATAATTCTCCTTCCTTTACAAGGGTCTTCACTAAGCCCGTTTACAACCGGTGATGTAAGCCATCCGTCAGGACATTTCACGCCTTCAGGAACCCTCGTCATTACGTTTCTTCTACAATCATAACAATCCGTCAACTCTCCGACATCTGTTGTTGGACCTCCAGGACCTCCTGAACCTCCAGAACCGTCACCTCCAGAATGGTCTAAACCATCAGGCAAACGAAAGACAAAATCTCCTATATGTTCAGGACATCTTTCTCTCATAATAGCAAAGGCTTGTATTACAGAAATGTCAACGTTCTCCCAGTTGGCCCAATAAGCAATTATCTGCTGTAAGAGTTCGACCATTTCCTCATTATTGTTTTCGTTTTGTGCTAATTTATACTTTGTGCAAAGTCCTGGCCAATTAATACTCATAATTATTTTATTTTTTTACTATTAAATACAAAGCGAAAACGCCTACGACTATTGCGATGTTCTTGTCGATACACATATCCAAAATTGAATATTGTTTATCACCACACACAGCTTTTTCGACCGGAGCTGGAATCACAATAACTTCTTCCGGCGGCAGAAAAGGCTCCCGAACAGGGGAGTGGGGCCCAGGCCTACTTTGAATCATAAGTGATGAAGCAAACTCCAATGACGTAACGTCATCGTCCCATAGTATCTCAAATTCTGGTGGCAGAGATTTTGTACTCACGCCTGTAGCTACTCCTGTTATTAAGGTAGCATTTATTACGCCTGGCGTGCCTAATACTTTACTCACTCTCGTTCCTGCTTCAATTGTAGGCTTCTTATGTAGTAGTGGAGGCGGCATATTCATAGGCCCGGCTATCGTCATATTACGCCATTGATTATTTCGATTTTGATGTTTCATATTTTAAATTTTTATTTTTTTAAACATTCCTTTTGAATAGACGTAATAAACCCCTACTATCAAGAATCCCGCTACGATTAGAGAGTTAAGACCGTAACCAAAAACCTCAATCGTTGGCGATGGGTCCTTCGACTCATTGTCTTGGATGTTTTCGTCGCCTTGCATTTTAGCTAAATCTTCGTCCGTCATTCGTGTCATAATGTTGTGATTTTAGAACCAAAGTGAATTTGACACTTGTGTTCTTTGAACCTGTCTTGGTGCCTGTCTTACAGCCTGTCTTACAGCCTGTCTTTGAGCCTGATATCTTGGTGCCTGACTTTGAGCCTGGTATCTTGGTGCCTGGTATCTTGAACGTTGTGTTCTTTGGTTACGTCCGAAGCTGTTGAAATTGCTATACCCACTAAAACTTGATGTTGCACATCCTGTATTAGCTTGTGGGTTATAGTTAGATGCACCAACTTCCGTACAACCATTAACAATTGGAGTACAAGTTCCGTCATCTGTATTAGCACTTGGGTCGTAGTTGAACATACCTTGTGTAGTACAACCATTAACAATTGGAGTACAACTTCCGTCACTTACGTTTGCTGATGGGTTGTAGTTGAATGAACCTTGAACCATACAACCTTCAACTACACCTTCACAAAGACCGTCATCTGTATTTGCAGCTGGGTCGTAGTTGAATGATGTTGGGTTAGTACAACCCATAACGGTTGGAATACAAGTCCCGTCATCACAAGTCGCTGTTGCGTCATAGTTAGTAGAGTTTTCATTCGTACAACCTGAGTAATAACAATTACAATCATTGGTTACTGAACTACAAGCTGGAGCGCCTGTTCCTGAATCGGTTAAACCGTCCGGGATGATGATAGGGTCACCACTGCCATCTTCTAATCCGCCACCTGGAGGTGGTGGGCCTGAATCTGCTGCTGCGTTAAACCAGCCTGTTTGTCTGTTTCTGTTTCTCATCTTACTTAAAATTTAATTAATTATTTATTTATTTATTTATTTTTTATATTACTAAAACTCGTATTATGCTTGTGTTAGACCTTGTTTATATTTTGCATAAAGTAAAACAGAGTATGCGATTACAATACCTGCATATCCTACTAAAACGAGAGTATTATTATTTATTTTTTTTTCAGTCACTTTATTTCTTTTTCTAATTTCTAAAACCCATACTATCTCTATAAAAGGAGCCTGTATTATTTTGAACTTCCTTCCAATCCATCATTCCCTCTCCTCTTAACTCGGTCTTGTTTCCTATAAACCCGGAAAACCTTTCATACCCCGCTTCTTCTAACGCCTCGTCTGAAACATCAGCGTTTTTTATTATTTTATTGTACTCACTTTTACTTATAGTACACCCTAAACAATTACAGGTCTCCCAAAATAACCCTCCACTTTCACAACACGTACCGTAAAATCCGGCAATAGCCGCTTGTGTCTTACCTCCCATATCTCCGTCAACGGTTAGTGTTTTCTTCCTACCTACACACGCATAAACCTCACTTCCTAAGCCTGGAAGATGTTTTTCATTCAATGCTAATTGAATCTGAGCAATGTGTTTTCCTTTATCATTCCCTCTTATTGGAAATGCGAAACTCTCTCCATCTGATGACACCTCCCCATCTTCCGCCTCAAAAGTTTCTACATTCAACTCATCAAGAGCCGTCTGTTCTTTAGCGGTTAAATCTCGTTCCTCTTGAAGTTGTCTTAGTCTTTCTAATTCCTTCATATCTGCATCAGACATACCTTTATCCTTATCTGTCTTATCACCAAATACAGCGATACCTCCAAACACAACCCCTGTAAGCAGAAGTATTGCTATTGAAACAATTAATACTTTTTTTGTAGTGTTTTTCATTGTATTACTCTAAATGCTGGTTTGTTTTTTAATCTATCTCCTATTTTGAGCTGTTCAGAATCACGTAGTTTGTCGTTCAATCTATCGTTGAGGTCTGAATTGTAAAGTTTGCTATACTTTTCAGATAGTTGACTTAAAGCAACCCCATCAGGCACCTCTGTAAAAACTGAATAGACCGCATCTTCATCGTCATTCCAAGAGCCCCAAGAATCTTCTATTGTTGAAGCCCAATCTTTTAGTTTCCCTTCGGATTGTTTAATATAATTCAAATTCGTTCCCGGGTTTTTGTGAAAACCCACCTCAAACCAAGTCGTGAATGATTTTAGACCTGTGTCTGTGTAACCTCCGCTTTGTATTTTCTCTGAAATCTTTTTGAATAATACATTCGCTCTAATACTGCTTATGACAACATAAAGAATTACGGAAGACACTAAACCTACACCGATTTTTATTTTAGTTTCTCTACTCATACTCCTATCATTTCTGATTTACCTTTTGTACCTATAGCGGCTACTGACCTCGTTATGTTTTCAGGCGATTTTGTCATCTGATAAATTATCATACCGACACCACCTACTAATATTATTCCTAAAGCCATACCCATTACCTGACCGAACTTCGCCCCTCTACCTATAAAACTACCGACACCTCCTATAACATCCGTATAATGAGCAAGTACGCCTTGTTCAATCGTTATGCCTTCTCCAGTTAGATATTGCCGTAGGTCGTACGTGTTTTTATCGTCACTTCCAAATCTTCCCCAAGCGTCAGTCCAAAGGCTGTTGGCTTTGTTCGAACCGACACACTTCTTTAAGGCTCTGTGCCACGCTATCCAAAATGATACATCACTTTGACTTGTTGGTATGTTAAGACATTGTGTTGACATAGTTCTATTTTTTTCTTGTTACTGATATTAGTGTTATAACTATTAAAGCTCCTATTAGGAAGTTGTTAAAGTCCATACCTAAAATCGTGTCTGGTTTACTTGTGCTTATTTCTTCTTCGTCTTCAGATAAGTCATCTATCTCTAAGTCGTCTACCTTTAAATCGTTTATCTCATCGTTTGAAAGCTCCCTAACGTCTTCGCCGCAATCTTCTAAATACTGGCTTGGGTCGTACTTGTTTTCTACCTCTTTGATAACGTCTTGTACGGGTTTTTGTAAAGGAGAAACTTTCTCTCTTTGTTTTAATTCAGAAACAACCCCTGCCAATCTTTCCGCTAACTCTACTCTCTCTTGACAAGGAGGAGTTCGTCTAATAGTTTCCGTCATTTCAATCATCAAGTTTTTCAACTCGTTGTCTGATGACATAGAAATATTATTTTGAGTTCTTAAAGGAGCTTGTTGCTTGTGAATGGTGATGTTGTCATCTCCCCACGGGTTGCTACTCGGCTTGAAATTATCTTGTGTATTTTCTATAAACGCCATCTTAAATTCCTGATTTAGTTTGTAAGTCTGCTATACCTGTAATATCACATTGTTTTCTTGATAGATTATAAGCCGACTTAAACCCACTACCTATAATGCCGTCAGCCCCGCCTGTTGAACTAACAAACCCAGCGACATCACCACCTTGTTGTAAGAACCAATTTTGCATTTTCTGTATATTACTACTGTGCAAACCAAGCGAAGCAACATTGTCTGCTAAAAATGGATTAGAGGGTGCTTCACAATTGGTTGTTTCAGACTGATTGTCTGTTCCGTTGTTGTTTCCGTTGTTGTTCTGATTATTTGACATAAGTGTTGTCAGAATATCTCCTACATACGAACCTAAACTATCATCCACGGCTGTTGATGGGTCTGATAAGTCACCGCCACCGTTGTTTGTTGTTTGTGTTGTCGTTGTTGAACCTGGTTTTCTTGTAAGTAAGTATATCCCTACACCAACGATAGCAAAACCTGCTACACCGAATATAATAGTCTTGTTATTCATATTATTTTACATATTTATTGTAGGCCCAGTAAGCAACGGCTAAACCGCCAATTATATAAACCCATTTCAAATTACCTTTTGATGCAGTAACATCACCTCCAATTGAAGCTCCGCCTACACTAACATCACCACCTACTGAAGCGCCTTCTCTACTAACGTCAGCCCCGAGATTAACTTCTGTTCCATAGTCGATGTTCTCGTCTATGTTCTCTTTGACTACTTGTTCAGCTGTTTTAGGGTCTTCTTGGAAAGCGTGTTCACCTGCGTGATTGATAAAGGCTTCATTCTTGATAAAGTCTTTTCCGTAGTTTTTTGTCTGTTCCGAAACCCACTCGTTAAAGGGTGTTTCCACTTTTGACTTTTTATAAACTTGATTTGCTGTCATTTTTTCTAATTTTGTTTTCGTGTGTTTTTTATTTGCCTAAAAATATACCAATGAGAACTCCTGCGAGTCCTCCTATTAACATTTCGTTTCCTTTCTTCTTAACCTCGCCACCTTTTGCATAAAGAATTTGCTTTCCACTACTATCGTATTGAGGGTCTTCGACCTTGATTGTTATAGGCACATTCATTGTCAACTCTCTAAAATCTTCTGTTGGTAAATTATCTAACAATCCTTTTGCATCGACAATATTTGCCTGCGCCACACCCGCGGGGACACGGTCTTTACTCATCCAAACATTAACACCTTGAAAGGCTTTATTGATTTTGGCTTCTGAATAACCTTGTTTTTTTAATTGAGTTCTAACATCATCTACGAGAAAACTACTAAAGTGTTTAGGTGTTTCAAAATTTGTTTTACCACCTTTTGCATAAGGAAAGGTTCTTTGTCTTATTTCGGGCAAATCTTTATAAGGAGTATATACACCCTCCTCTAACCATATTTTACTATCTCCAAAACCCTTTTCATATCTATTACTATTTTCTATTTCTAACTGATTACCCTCTTTACTTCTATAAGTAATTTGCTTTCCACTACTATCGTAATAATCTTGTATAAATTCTTCTTTCCTCCCTCTCTCCAACTCAATTACTACACTATCAAGAGGTTTCCCCTTTTTTCTTAAATACTTTTCGTAATCATCCGCTGAATTAAAAGTGCGTACCTTCCCACCTTTTGCATAAGTTTCTGTCCCCTTGAACTCAACGTTCAACACGCTTCCACCTTCTTCTGCCGAATCGGTTAGTTCGCCATAATATTCAGCAGCATCTTTATCTTCTGCAATCACATCTTCATATACTACTTCCCCGTTAGGCATCTTTAGTTTAACGGTCCACCATTTTAACCCATCATCATCAGTTTTACCACCTTTTGCAAAAGGTATTGCTCTTGTGTAATTTTCTTTTCCAACGACATTTGTTCTTTCAAATGCAGTCATACTCGACCATTCACTTTTCGTAATACCCTTATCATCTAAAAGTTTTTCTAACTTACTCATTGTATTACCACCTTTTGCATATTTTTCTTCCACTATTCTAATTTCACTCCAACCCTCTTGTTTTTTTAATAAGTTAGCATTTTTTACAATCGCCTCTTTATTAGCCATTTGGAGTGATGTTTTTTTAAACTTTCTATCAGTAGGTTTTTCTTTATATTCTACTCCATATAATACACCACCTTTTGCGTAAGTGCCTGTTCTTTTTGCGAACAAATCGTTATATGTAATTTGTGGCTCTCCTAAAACTAAATAAGGATGTCCTGCGTCTAAAACATCATCTTCATCCTGTATTCTAATCTCCTCTACGCTATAAAACTCATCTTGTTCAGGTATATAAACGCTAATATGTGAATTTTTTTGATTCTGATTAAACAGAGCCCCGCCTTCTGCATAAACACCATCCCTTGTAGATGATTCATCAAAAAATAGATTCACTTGATTAAAATACCAATCTATAAATTGAGAAGAATGTAAGTTTAAAGGCATTTCTATTGTTTTTTCTTCTAAAATATCCCCAACTCCATCTTCTGCAAGTTCCATAGTAAGCGTATCGTTCTCTCCTTCCCAAAATGGGTTTGCCGTTACAATAAGTTCTGGATGTTTGAGGCTATGCGTACTCCAACTGCCTGACATTCTGTAATACACAAGTGTCAATCCTTTTTCTCTTATCATAGAGTTTATCGCCTTAATCTTATTAGGGCTACTTACTAACATATCGGCACGTTTCTCATTATTAATAACGCCGCCTATGTCCCCACCTTTTGCATAAACACCATCCCTTGTAGATGATTCATCAAAAAACCGCTTCACTTGATTAAAATACCAATCTATAAATTGAGAAGAACGTAAGTTTAAAGGCATTTCTATTGTTTTTTCTTCTAAAATATCCCCA
>TARA_B110000902_G_scaffold265499_1_pt1 | contig 10299 bp, 9 predicted proteins | sample TARA_B110000902 | Tara Oceans TARA_B110000902 (sample SAMEA4398009) | marine metagenome | biome: Polar Biome; feature: [SRF] surface water layer (ENVO:00010504); material: water (ENVO:00002006), including particulate matter (ENVO:01000060) such as... | depth 5 m | reverse complement strand
AAAAAATATTTGATTGTTGGATTGGGAAATATTGGTGCCGACTATGTTAGCACTCGTCACAATATTGGATTTAAAGTCGTAGAGAAATTTGCGCAGCTCAATGAGGCTGTTTTTGAAACCAGAAAACTAGGCGATCTGGCAAGTTTTAAATTTAAAGGCCGCACGTTTCTACTTCTAAAACCAAATACCTATATGAATCTCAGCGGTAAAGCCGTGAAGTATTGGTTAGAAAAAGAATCCATTCCCCCTGAAAATCTATTAGTAATCACCGATGATCTAAATTTACCGTTTGGAACCCTTCGTCTTAAAATGAAAGGCAGTGCTGGTGGGCATAATGGGTTGAAAGATCTACAAGACAAGCTCAACACCTCCCAGTACAACAGACTCCGTTTTGGAATTAGTGACGAGTTTGCAAAAGGCCGACAAGTTGACTATGTACTTGGCGAGTGGACTTCCGAAGAGGCTGAAAAGCTCAAAGAACGTTTGGAGCAGTGCGCCGAATTCATCAAAAGTTTTGTGATGGCAGGCGTTCAAAATGCGATGAATACCTTTAACGGCACCTAGCGCTCACTCTTAGTTGATAAGAATGCGTTTCGTCATTTGTTGACCTCCATCGCCGGAAACCGTCATCAGATAAACACCAGCTTGCGTATTTTCTAAGTGGATCGTTTGGTTTAAATTTCGACTCGGTTCAAAAGTGTTGTTGTATATGTTCCGTCCTCTAAGGTCAAAAACACGGACTTCAAAATCGGTTGTGGCGTTTGTTTGAAATTTTAAGTTGAAACTTCCTTTGTTTGGATTTGGAAAAATAGAGACGCCTTCAATCCCTTGAGAACGGATGCTTAAAACTCCGGACTTGAAGTCCGATTCTATAGCAGCCAGATAGGCCTCTGCTACCGAAATTTGCCCTTGTGTAAACATATACATACAGGCATCATTAGCGTAGTCCATATAGTTCATGGTTAAGGCATTTTCATTGGGATCGCAAGCGTCAAAACTTCCAGGGCTTGGACAGTTTGTGTGATCCACTTTGATGTTCGGGGTGTCAACAATGCCATCGTCAGAAGTGCAACTAAACCCTTTAAATGGATGTGCTAAATTTAAAAAATGTCCAACTTCATGTGTGACAGTCCGGCCTAAATGTAAAGGAGATGCTGGGACTGTATTCGAGTCCACACATCCTGTTCCCGATCCAAATACATCATGACGCATCACCACAGCCCCTCCTGACTGAACACTACCGCCTACAGGCGAAAATCCTAATAACTCGTCGTCACTCAAGTTTCCAATCACGATATTGATATACCCAGCCCATTTAATGTCAGACACGATCATTGAAGGAAAAGTCCCACCATGTCCTCCAAAATCATAGCCAATCGTCACAGCAGGCTCGCCCTCTACCAAGTCTGCGTCCGTATTGGCAGGATGGTTTAAAGACGCAATTTTAAATTGGACATTTGCATCTCCAGGATTGATCCCAGGGTAAAACGAGCTTGCAGCGATCCAAAGATTAAAATCGGAATTCGTCGCAGTATAATCAGCATTTAAAATGTCTATTTGGTTTTGAGCTAATGCTTCTAAACAACTACGGTCCGATTCTAATCCATTTGGAAAATGCACAGCGATTGGAACTTTAATTGGCGCTATTTTCCCAAATTGAGTGGTCCTTGCAGTTCGTTTCTCTAGGTTTGATTTAAATTGAGCTTGACGGGCGTTGTGCATTTTTGAATACTCTGGACTACGAAGCATATTTGCCATCAATTCATCGGAACCACAGCGGCGTTGTTGCGCCCAACAGAGGCTAGAGAAGCTAATAAAATAAACGACTATGAATTTTAAAGGTAAAGAGGTATCGAGATTCATCAGTAAGTAGGTATAAAGAAGATTTCAAAGGGGTTATGACCTGAAAGGTACTAATTATTTTTTTATTCAAAAAAAAGAGCGCAACGCCCTTTAAAAACGACGGCTTTTTTTATCTTCGTTTATTATATTTTCTGTCATAAAATTTAGCTTTGAAAATAAAAACTGCTGCAGATTACAATCAAATTAAAGATTCCGTTGTCACTATAGGCACTTTTGACGGGGTGCATATTGGGCATCAGAAAATCATCAATCGACTTGTTGCGATTGCGGATGCCGAGCAGCTTCAAGCATTGGTATTGACCTTTTTTCCGCATCCTCGAATGATTTTGCAGAAAGATTCTTCTATAAAACTCATCAATACAATTGATGAAAAATCAAATTTAATGCAGGGTTTAGGAGTCGATCATTTAGTGATCAAAGCGTTTACAAAAGAATTTTCAAGATTAACGGCTCTCGAATATGTCCGCGATGTATTGGTGAATAAGCTGCACGTCAAACACATTATTGTGGGCTATGATCATCATTTTGGTCGAAACCGGACTGCTGATATCAAAGACCTCAAAGAATTTGGGGAATTTTATGGTTTTAAAGTCACCGAAATTAGTGCGCTAGAAGTGGGCGATGTGGCCGTTAGTTCTACTAAAATTAGATCCGCTTTAAAACAGGGTGCCATTAAAGTTGCAAATCAATTTTTGGGCTATAATTTCATGTTAAATGGAACCGTTATTAAAGGAAAAGGACTGGGGAAAACCATTCAATTTCCGACGGCCAATTTAAAAATTGAGGAAGCCTATAAGCTCATCCCAAAAAAAGGCGTATATCTCGTACAATCCAGGATTGACTCCAAATTAGCGTATGGCATGATGAATATTGGAACCAATCCAACCGTTAGCGATTCAGACCAATTATCGGTCGAAGTCTTTTTCTTTGATTTTGATAAAAGCCTCTATGATCAATCCCTCACTATTGAGGTATTGGATCGAATTAGAGATGAGCAAAAGTTTTCAGGACTGGCGGCCTTAAAAGTACAATTAGAACAGGATCGCCTAGAGGCTTTAGTCAAAATTGATGGATTAAAGAAAAACTAATTCGATTTAAAGGTAAAACCAATTCTTGTTTTATTCTAAATGTTTAAATTTACCACTTAAAATAATTACGATGTTACAAGTTTCCTATATAAGAGATCACCAAGCAGACGTTATAGAACGTTTAAGTAAACGGACTAGCGATGCCAAAACCCTCATTGATGAGGTCATACAACTCGATGAATCCCGTCGAGGGCTTCAAACAAAAGTGGATAAGATTTCTGCAGAATTAAATGTAATTTCTAAAGAAATTGGCGAATTATTTAAGTCAGGTCAAGCGCAAAAGGCAACGGAGTTTAAGCAAAAAACAGCCGAATTAAAAGAATCCAAAGTTTTACTTTCTGAGGATTTGAATCGTACTGCCGAAGCACTTCAAACGCTCTTATATAAAATCCCCAACCTTCCAAATCCGATTGTTCCTGCTGGAACTTCAGAAGAGGATAACGAAGAAATATTTAGTGCGGGAACCATTCCAACTCTCTCAAAAAATGCCATCCCCCATTGGGAGTTAGCAAAAAAATATGACATCATTGATTTTGAATTGGGGAACAAAATCACAGGAGCAGGATTTCCTGTTTATAAAGGAAAAGGCGCCCGTTTACAACGTGCTCTGATCAACTATTTTTTAGATAAAAATACGGCTGCAGGTTATGACGAAATTCAAGTGCCTCATTTGGTGAATGAAGCCTCAGGTTTTGGAACGGGTCAATTACCAGATAAAGAAGGGCAGATGTATCATGTTACGGCGGATGACTTATACTTAATTCCAACAGCGGAAGTTCCGGCTACTAATATTTTTAGAGATGTTTTATTACAAGAACACGAGCTTCCAAAAACACTCACCGCATACACGCCATGTTTTCGTCGTGAAGCCGGTAGTTATGGGGCACACGTTCGAGGCTTAAATCGATTGCACCAATTTGATAAAGTAGAGATTCTGCGTGTAGAGCATCCCACAAAATCTTATGAAGCGCTTGATGGTATGGTCGCGCACATCAAAACGATTTTAGAAGAATTAAAATTACCCTACCGAATTTTGAAACTCTGTGCAGGAGATTTAGGATTTACCGCCGCCTTGACCTATGACTTTGAAGTGTTTTCAACGGCTCAAGATCGTTGGTTAGAAATTTCTTCAGTTTCAAATTTTGAAACGTTTCAAGCAAACCGATTAAAATTGCGATTCAAAAACAGTGAAGGTAAAACGGAATTAGCACATACGCTCAACGGAAGTTCGTTAGCACTGCCACGGGTATTAGCAGGTATTTTAGAAAATTATCAAACCGATTTAGGGATTGAAATTCCTGAAGTTTTAGTGCCTTACACAGGCTTTTCGATGATTGATTAAAGATCATCTTGCTACTTGTTAGGCATTTATTAAAGTCATAAAAACGCATTAATGAAGTCTCTAGTTTGTCTTTTTTTTAGCATTTTCTGTTTGGTCACATCGGCACAAGTCGACCCCGCTTTGGCGCAAGATTATTTTGAAAAAGGATCCTTTGAAAAAGCATTATCACTCTACAAGAAACTTTTAAAAAGCCCAAACCCTCGATCAGATTATGCGTTTAATTTGATCGAATGTCATCAACAACTGAGTCAGTTTAATGACGCTCAAAAACAGATTGAAACCCTAATGCGTCAATCGAATAATCCATTATATTTGGTTGAATTAGGGTATAATTTTCAGCTTCAAAATCAACTCACTGAGGCAACATCCTACTACGAAAAAGCATTGGAGGCCGTTGAAGCCCAACCAAATTATGTCTATGGCGTTGCGCAACGCTTCGAGAAATATTCGCGCATCGAATTCGCCATACAGTCTTATGAAACCGGACTTAAAAACAATATAAATGCGGTTTATTATCTTCAACTCGCAGGCTTATACGCCGAACAGCAAAACATTGAGAAAATGATGGAGTGCTATCTAGATTATGTTGAAGCGAATCCAGCATATGTCAATCGGGTCATGCAGTTACTGAGCGATTATATTTCAGAAGATGCCAGTCAGCCCTACAATCAACGTTTCAGAAATGTGCTATTACGGAAATTACAAGCCACTCCAAACACACTTTGGAATCGGTGGCTGAGTTGGCTCTACGTCCAACAAAAGGAATTTAAGAAAGCATTTGTTCAAGTTAAAGCAATTTATAGACGGAATCCAGAATCCTTACAGGGACTCATCAATTTAGCGGAGTCAGCAACCGAAGCATCGGCGTTTGAAACGGCGCTCTCTGTTTATGAATTTTTAATTAAAAATGTAACGGACACCCGTCTGGTTATACAAGCTAATTATAGATTTTTGGAGCTTCAATTAAAACAGTCTCAATCTGATTATACCACGATTAAGGATCGCTACGAAACCCTATTAGATCGCTATCAATTAGGAATGGAAACGATTGATTTACAACTCTCATATGCACAGTTTTTATCATTTTATGAGACAGATTCTCAAGCTGCCATTCGGTTTTTAAAAAGCGCATTGAAAGCGAATTTATCCGATCTAGCTTCCGCCCAACTAAAAATGAAACTTGCCGATATCTTAGTCACTCAAAACAAATTTAATCAAGCCCTGATCTATTATACTCAAATTCAAATGCGCGTTAAAAACAGTACACTGTCTCAAGAAGCGCGTTTTAAAGCCGCTAAAACAAGTTATTATAAAGGTGATTTTGACTGGGCTGAAGCACAACTAAAGGTTCTTAAATCCTCCTCGTCGCAACTGACCGCCAATGACGCCCTAGAGCTACAGCTCTTAATTTCAGATCACAAAGGCAGCGATTCACTTCATACCGCCTTAAAATCATATGCCAAAGCCGATTTGTTGATTATCCAAAATAACCCAATAGAAGCCATCACTGTTTTAGATACGATTCTTAAGATTCATAAAACAGATCCTATTATCGATCAAACCTTACTCGTTCAAGCACAGCTATACACCTCCCAGAAGGATTATGAAAAAGCGGAAGCAAATTACATCCAAATTATAACCGATTTTAAATCGGATATTTTGGTAGATGATGCCTACTTTTACCTAGCGGAATTATACAGAACTCAGCTTGGAAATACAGAAAAAGCGCTTCTTAATTATGAATCCATTATCTTTAACCATGAAGATAGCATTCATTTTGTAGAAGCTCGAAAACAGTACCGCTTTTTAAGAGGGGATGCCATCAATTAATGACAACAAAATAACCAATGATAATTTACAACGTAACGGCCAATATAGACGACAGTATTCACGACGAATGGTTGGGGTGGATCAAAGCCCACATTCCAAAAGTATTGGCAACAGGCTTGTTTTTAAAAGCCACCTTTACAAAGGTTTTAGTCGAAGAGTCAATGGGAGGATTAACCTATTCAATTCAGTATTTAGCCCATTCAAAAGAAGCGTTGGCCAGTTTTCATAAGCAGCATGCGCCAGCGTTTGAAGCGGAAGAATTACAACGGTTTGCCGATAAAATATTGGCATTCAGAACCGAATTAGAATGGATTGATGAATATACTGTAACCACACACTAAATGATTGTAAAACCAAAAAAATACTTAGGACAACACTTTCTCAATGATGAACAAATTGCGGAACAAATCGCAGATACGTTAACTTTGAAAGGCTATGACGATGTTCTAGAAATAGGCCCAGGAATGGGTGTTTTGACCAAATATATCATCAAAAAGCCAATTACAACACATGTGATTGAAATTGACCCGGAGTCTGTAGAGTATTTACAAGCTAATTTTTTAAATCTAGCACCCCGAATTATTCAAGAAAATGTCTTGAAGTTCGATTTTAGTGCCACATTTGGAACCCGTCCTTTCGCTATTATTGGAAATTTCCCGTATAACATTTCAACACAAATCGTATTTAAAACATTAGAAAATAGAGATCAAATCCCTGAGTTTTCTGGCATGTTTCAAAAAGAAGTGGCGCAGCGTATTTGTGAAAAAGAAGGTAGTAAGGTGTATGGGATTTTATCGGTTTTAGTTCAAGCATTTTACGATGCGGAGTATTTATTTACCGTACCACCCTCGGTGTTTATTCCCCCGCCAAAAGTAGAATCGGGTGTTTTGAGATTGACTCGAAAAGCAGTATATTCTTTACCCTGTGACGAAAAATTATTTTTTAGAGTGGTAAAGTCTGCATTTCAACAACGCCGTAAAACCTTAAGAAATAGTTTAAAAACCTATAATTTATCGGATAATTTAAAAGCAAATACTATCTTTGACAAGCGCCCAGAGCAACTTAGTGTTGCCGCGTTTATTGAATTGACAACCGCAATAGAAACCGATCACTAACCAATTTAATTTTGGAAGAAACTAAGGAACATATCCCTTTTGAGATCACCGAAACCTTAATCGATGCCCTAAATGGATTCATTGATTCTAAGGATGATAAAGCCGTTTTGGAGCAATTACAAGATGTGCATTATGCAGATATTGCCGAAATTTTGGATGATCTAAATTTAGATCAGGCTACCTATATTATCAAGCTTTTAGATAGTGAAACCACGGCCGTTATTCTTGCAGAATTAGAAGATGATGTTCGTGAAAAAGTATTACAAAATCTTTCGATTAAAGAAATTGTTGAAGAAATTCAAGAACTCGATTCGGATGATGCTGCCGATCTTTTAGCTGATTTATCGCCCGAACGTAAGCGAAAAGTGATCGCCCAAATGGACGATAAAGAGCTGGTTGCTGATATTCAAGAGCTATTGGCGTATGACGAAGATACTGCTGGAGGACTCATGGCCAAAGAGCTGGTTAAGGTGTATGAATCCTGGACGGTTGCCGGTTGTTTGCGTAAAATTAGAGCCCAAGCCAAAGAGGTGAAGCGTGTACATTCGATTTATGTCGTTACTAAAGACGAGAAATTGATTGGGCGTTTGTCTTTAAAAGATCTTTTAATTGCCAATAATGATGACAAAATAAAAGACATCTATATTCCAAAAGTAGATTCGGTTCATGTGGATGAAGATTCTGAAGAAGTGGCCAAATTAATGGCGAAATATGATTTAGAAGCCATCCCCGTCATCAATGACGATAAAGTACTTTTGGGACGTATTACCATTGATGATATCGTAGATGTCATTATCGAAGAAGCCGAAAAAGATTATCAACTGGCCGCTGGTATTACACAAGATGTTGATGCCGAAGATAGTATCCTCGATCTTACCCGAGCCCGATTGCCTTGGTTGTTTTTAGGACTGCTAGGGGGGGTTGGTGCCGCAGTGATTATGGGCGGATTTGAAACCATCATTGAAGATTTCCCTCTAATTTTATTATTCACTCCACTTATTGCCGCCATGGCAGGCAATGTGGGCGTTCAATCGTCAGCAATTATTGTGCAAGGTTTGGCGAATGATGAGGTGCGAGGAAGTGTTAATACTCGACTTATAAAAGAAATGTTTTTAGCCGCCTTAAACGGCGTTATTTTAGCCTTATTCTTATTCGCTTTTGTGTGGATTTGGAAAGAAGATATGCGCACCGCCTTAGCGATCTCATTATCTCTGGTCATTGTCATTATTGTTGCTGGAATTATCGGGACATTTATCCCACTATTTCTTCACAAAAAGGGCATTGATCCCGCCATTGCCACCGGGCCTTTCATCACTACCAGTAACGATATTTTTGGAATCATGATTTATTTCTCTATTGCGAAACTCATTCTAAATATTTAAAATGAAGGTTTTACATCTGGATACAAACCATCCCTTATTAATAGAACAATTAGCGGCTTTAGGTCATGAAAATCACGAAGATTATACGAGCTCAAAAGAAGCCATCGCAGCCAAAATTCACTTATATGACGGCCTTATTTTAAGAAGTCGATTTCGTATTGATGCGGCTTTTTTGGATCAAGCAACCAACCTAAAATTCATTGGTCGGGTAGGGGCTGGATTAGAAAATATTGATACAGACTATGCACAGTCCAAAGGCATCCATTTAATCTCTGCACCCGAAGGCAATCAAAATGCCGTTGGGGAACATGCCCTTGGAATGGTGTTGGCATTGTTCAATAAACTGAATGTTTCAGACCAGCAAATTCGAAATGGGCTATGGCAACGAGAAGCCAATCGAGGCAGTGAACTCGATGGGAAAACCGTTGGAATTATAGGCTATGGCCATATGGGCAAAGCATTTGCTAAAAAACTCCGTGGTTTTGAAGTCGAAGTCCTTTGTTATGATATCAAACCCAATGTAGGTGATGAAAATGCGCAACAAGTTTCTCTTGAAACCCTTCAAAAAAAGGCGCAAATACTAAGCCTTCATGTCCCGCATACCGAATTAACCAATCAAATGATTGATGCGTCCTTTATTCAGAAATTTGAGCAGCCATTTTGGTTACTCAATACTGCTAGAGGGAGTTGTGTGGTCACGGAAGCCTTAGTGGAAGCGTTAGAGTCAAAGAAAATTTTAGGCGCTGGATTGGATGTCTTAGAATACGAAAAATCATCATTCGAAACCCTGTTTTCAAACGAGCCACCGGCTGCATTAAGTTATTTATTGAAATCTGAGAATGTGATGCTATCGCCACACGTCGCAGGATGGACGGTAGAGAGTCACCAAAAATTAGCGCAAACTATTGTCGATAAAATTGTCACCATTTTCCATTAAATTTAGAGCCCTAATCGCTCTAACTTATGAAATCTACCGCAACGACTCCAGAGGAATACATCGCTCAACTCCCAGATGATCAAAAAGTACCCATTCAAAAATTAAGACAAATTATTTTGGATCATCTCGATCCTGGTTTTTATGAATGCATCAATTATGGCATGTTGGGGTATGTAGTGCCCCACAGTCGATATCCATCGGGTTACCACTGCAATCCAAAGTTGCCATTACCCTTTATGAATTTGGCGTCTCAGAAACATTTTATTGCCGTGTACCACTCAGGAATGTACGCCCAAAAAGAAATTTTTGACTGGTTTGTCACAGAATACCCGAAGCATTGCTCGTCTAAATTAGACATGGGGAAAAGTTGTATACGTTTTAAAAAAATGAATGACATTCCGTATGCTCTGATTGGTCAACTAGCCGCTAAACTATCTGTCCAAGACTGGATAAATCTTTATCAATCTCAAATCAAAACATAAATAGATATGAAAAAACGAGTCACAGGTATAGGCGGGGTTTTTTTTAAAACCAAAGATTCAAAAGCAACAAAAGCATGGTATGGCAAACACCTCGGTTTGCCCGTCGATGAGTATGGTTGTACCTTTTGGTGGAGGGATGAAGCAGGAAACAGAGCTTCCACTCAGTGGTCGCCATTTAAAGACGACACCACCTATTTTGAGCCCAGCAAACAGCCGTTTATGGTAAACTTTCGAGTTGAAAATCTTAACAATTTGATAAC
>TARA_B110000902_G_scaffold196929_1_pt1 | contig 10309 bp, 5 predicted proteins | sample TARA_B110000902 | Tara Oceans TARA_B110000902 (sample SAMEA4398009) | marine metagenome | biome: Polar Biome; feature: [SRF] surface water layer (ENVO:00010504); material: water (ENVO:00002006), including particulate matter (ENVO:01000060) such as... | depth 5 m | reverse complement strand
TCACCTAAATTCTTATCGATGTACTCAAAGGAGTAAATTTTTAACCCGCTATCAGAAACACCTATTGATTTTATATTTTTCTTTAGTCTTCTATCTGAGAAACCTCCAGCAATACCACCTAAGCCAGATACTATTCCACCATAAGCCGCATTTTGATTTGCTTTTGCTTGAGCTCTGTTAGCTTCTGATTGCGCTTGTTGACCTGATAAACGGTTTAATTGTTGCATCGTACGATCTTCTTCGCCCTTAAACTCATAGTCTATGCCTTGAGCTTCAGCTTCTTGCATTCTTTGTGCTTCCGACATTTGAACATTCTGTAGTCTAGTAGCTTCACCAACCTTAGCTGCTTGTAGTGATTCTTCACCTCTAGCTGCTAATTTTGAGTTATCGGCTTCTTGTTTTTCTATAGTAGCTGATACACCTTTTTTGCTTTCTAAAGCGGCTCTAGCTAGAGCTGTTGCGCCACCCGCACTTGCTCCACTAGATCTTAGAGTGTCTAGCGTATTAGCCAAGGCTATATCTGCTTCCTCTGCTTGAAATTCTGCGGCTTGAGTTGCTACTCCTAGGTTTAAATAAGGATTAGACATCATTCCTGATAAATCCTCAGCCATTGAACTTACGTCTTCAAAATTAGCAAATGGATTTGGCACCGCTTGCCTGTTTGCTTCTATGCTTCTTATCTCTGCTGCTCTACCATTTGCATCGTTAGCAAACCCTTTTGCGGCTTGCTTTTCTTGATGTGCAGATATTAAACCTCCACCTACAACCACCGCGGCGCCTACTATTGCTGTTACTACTGCCATAATTTATACGTTTTTTATTATCTCATAAGAAGGATCTGGATCAACAGTCCAACCTAGTTTTTTATGTGTTTCAATTAAATGTTTATTTCTACCTATAGTAAACATATGTTTTTTACCAAGCCCTTTACACGTTGCTTCTGCACTCGCTATAAGCAATTCTAAGGCGTCTTTACGATCCTTATCTCTGTATTCTGGATCTGACACTATCCATTCTAATAAAACCGCGTCAGAGTTAGTTATATATAAAAAACCAGCTACTATTGGTTTACCTTCTTTTTCTATCATAAGACCTCCTTTGCCATTGTCTGGCAAAAAAGACTTTGGAGGATTAACCCATTTAGGCCATGATTCCCACCATTGACACAAAGTTTCCCAATCACTATCTTTTAGAAGTCTTGACTTTAATTTACTCATTGATTTGATTTAATATGATGATTCTTTATAATTACTAGATACTGAAAATAACTCATTAGTTCCTGAATCAGCGTCGTTTGTTGCTGTTAAAACAGCTGTTGCTGTAAAACCTTTTATACCTGAAATTGATTTACCAAAAACAACTTCACCATCCATTGCTGGAGATGTATTTATTAAGTTTGCAAAATATTTATCTTCTTTTTTCTTGAATTTATTTTGAAACAATTGATTGTCCATAGCCTCTAAAGATGTAGCAAAAGAATATATACCTATAGAATGAGCTGAATCACCACTATTTGTAGCAATAGACGTTAAACCCCAATTACCTTCACCCTCGTAGTTTATTGTTTTAAAACTCTTAACTACAGAAGGTATTGCGTTAAATATAGTTGTTACTGAAGAGTTGTTTTCAACTCCATAAAAATTACCCCGAGCAGAATTTCCGTAGTGCTTCCAGATACCTCCATTATTAGTTGAAAAGAATTCACTTTGAACACTGAAAATATTGCTAGGAGCATAGCTATACCTGCTAGTCCAACCATTTATTTGCTCATCAAAAGAAAGCGTTTCGGTTGAATTAGTTGTGGAATCCAAAGATAAAGTATAGCACTTATTGTGTATATCCCAACCTCCGATAGCTCTCCCACCGCTTAAGTTGTTAAATCTGTCTCTAAAAAAGTCATACATTCCATAGTTTGATATTTCAGTTATACCATCTCTAGAGAGCCTTAAAACAGCCCCTTGATTAACGTCTGTAAAGTACTTTCTATGACCATACGCAGCGAAGCTTTCAGGGTTTCTACTTATTCCAAATTCACCAGCATACGGCGTTATAGCTCCTATTACTACATTAGAAGCGGTCTGAATAGGTTGTCCCTCTTGAGAGTATATAGCGTCTTTATCTATTAAAGCTCTATTAACTTTGTTTTCTTGAAATATAATTAAGTTAGTGTCTTCTGCGTAAAGCTTCTGTATGGTTCCTCTACCAGGATCAACGCTTCTTGTTATGTCTTGCCCAGAAGGAAATTGATTTGACTCGTTAACACCTGTTCTAGAATTTAAAACACCAGAGTAAGTAATAGAATTACCTAAAACTTGCTGTCTAGTGTTATCTGATCTTATAAAAGCTCTAGGCGCTAGACCTGTTTGAACGTTGTTATAACCTCCTTTTATCCTAGCCTCTTCAACATACCAGTTATATGAAGAGGATATATCCCCTTCCACTAGTTTTTTAAGAATGTATGTGTTGTAATATTTTACTGGTATTGTAACTGCCATGTTATATTATAATTACTTATTTCTATATTAATTACCTTTATATTTAATTTATCTCTATATAGGTTCTGTTGGCCCTATATTTTGAGTACTAAACTTCACGTTAGTAGGGTACGTGTCAACGTTACCATCAGTTTCATTTATGTAAAATCCAACACCTGTCGTTAAAACGTTGTAGTTTCCAGATTGCTTATTTGGTGAATTTGGATTAGAACAGTTTTGATTTTCATAAGACCATCCCATCGTACCTTGTACTGTAGCGGTTGATGGAAGTCTATTTAAAACAGCGCCGAAGTTAACAACAGCACAACCGGTAAAGTCGTAGTTACCTAAAGTACCGCCAGCTGTATTTTTCATTCCAGGCCTTACACCAGCTGCTATTAAAACAGCCATTGTTGAGGTAGCACCACCAGAGGCTTGTGAAAAAGGTTGGAGTTTTGAGCTTTGCAAAACACCCTGTAACTGACTTGTGTCAGTACAATAATTTGGATTAAAAGGACCTATACCTTGCGATGTGGTGGTTGAGGTTGAGTTTTGTGGGCCAAAACCGACAACGTATGTATCTCCCAAAGCATCGACAAATGATTGATTGTAGTCCAAAAAAGTAGGACCAAATTTCTCAGCGGTGGGAGTACCTGTAGGGAATTGAAAAGGAAATGTAACTATCCGTGTAATTGCACCGTTCGTGCCTGAAACTACAGCTCCACCGCTATATATGTTAACAGGTTGGTCCGTCCAATTAGTTAACTGGCCTAACACTTGAGTATCAGGTCCGGCTCCATTCAAACGTGTGTATGGAAGTGATGATTTCCAGTTAGATAACTGGTCGCTAGTGTTCCAATCGCCAGCGCCATTAGTTATGTTAAGTCTTTGGTAGGGAATCCATTGAACTGTACCTTCGTAGCTGGTTATAGCACCTATCGTATAGTTTAGCGTAGACTCTTCGTTAACAGCTCCCAAAGTATCAGTCAACCTCATTCTTACAGAGTAAGAATAACCATTTTTGTTTCCTTCTCCTGGGAAATTACCATTAGTGTCTGATTTACCTGACAGAGTAAAAACTTGATAATCTGCGACTGTAGTTTGAAACGTAGGTCTATCTGTGGATCCAACGGCTGTTTGATACCAAGCGTTAAAACCGCTAGTTATAGTTTCTGTAACACCAGTACTTTGTCTAGTTCTAGATGCTTCATATATAGTCCACCCAGAAGTTCCTGAAAACGTAGATTGACCAGGAGATGTTGCTTTAGCTGAACCGTTTCTACCTTGAGGAGATTGACTAACTATAGTGCCATTACCTTGCGTTGTAACTATAGTAGCATTTGATTCTGAAGGTAGATCAAAGTTAATTAGAGTCGGGTTTGGGTTTAAAACTGTTGGCACAGAGTTTTCTAATTGAATTTCAAAGCTTTGAGCAACTACCGTTGAGTCTTCCTGTTCTATGTTCAGAACAAATTGATACTTGCCTCTCCAAGTTACGTTATATGCTGGCTCTTGAGATGATCCAGCGTAAAAAGTATCATTAGTTAAAACTCTATAACTACCTGGTGAAGCACCACTAGAGACAAGGAATTGACTAGTTACTGGGTTTGTTGTATCTAACGTTTGTGTAGCTGGGTCGTAATTATATACTTGAAAGCTTTGCAAAGAAGTTGTAAGCAGTGGGTTACCTCCAGCTATAGGAAAAAAATCTGTTGTTATAGGAGTATTTACGCTTGCGGATTCTGAAAAGTTAGACTCGAAAGTCGTAAGTCCAGTTATATCAGAGCTAGTATTAACAATACTCAAGTTCAAGTCTGATATTAGATCTGCTGTAGAAGTCTCATAAAACAAGTCTAAATTAGAAACAAAAGGAGATGTTTCATACACAGCTAATCCCATGTTTTCTGGGTATGGGTAGTTACCATCACCGTCTACAGGTATGTCATATAAAGTTTCTTTTATACCTATAGCGTTTCTAGTAGATATTTTTGCTAGAACTGGGTTTGTGTTGTAGTTATAAATACTGAAAGAATTAACCTTTCCAGCAGTTGGCAAGAGTGGATCTTGTGGTTGTAATTCTGGAAATGCGCTAAAAGTGTTAGCTATCAAATCAACTTTATCAGCAGAAGGTACTGGATCATACTGTACATTATAAGTAGAAAAAATTCCAGTTGTGTCTTCAACCATTGTTATATTTGTTACACGACCAAACATGCTAACATCACTGGTGAATTGGCTTTGAGTTGGTCCAACCTCTTTCAGACTTCTAGGCACTTTATTAACATTATCCGTTACTAAAGTTATAAAAGCAGTTTCACCCTTCTCTTTGGTTTCATTAACTATTGGATATCCATTAACTATGCCTGGTAAATATACATTGTAATAATCCTGCTGCTGTTGTTTAACAACAGGTTTATACATATAAAAACCTAAGGGGTTTATAGTGTAAGTAGCGTAAGTATGTTCTTTAGCTTGCTTGCTAGGTTCTGTTGTAACTGGGTTAGGCGTGTTGTCAAATAAATAATCAGTGGCAACCTCTTCGTCTGTGTAAAAAACAACTGCTTTTGCGTCGTTGTTAACATCTAAGATAGCTGTAACGTCATACATTTGAGTGTAGTCTATATAAAGCCCTCTTAGTTTTTGACCTGAAAAGAAATAATTCTGATAAGTTGTAGCAAAATCAGGGAATAAAGATCTAACCGTATCACCTGTAGATGCGCCTGTTGTGTATTTATATTTATTACTTGATGTGTATAACACTTCAACTTTAACAACTACACCTAACGCAACTCCATCGTTAAACGTTATTCTTGTGTAATTGTCACTATAAATAGCATAAGGTGATTGTGTGTAGCTAGACTCCTCTTGAAGCACCCATCCATTTCCAAAATTCTTAAAAACATTGAACGTGTTATCTAAACCTACAGCGTCTAAAAACAATACAGAAGTGTCAAAAACTGTTTGATCTAAAGCAGAAACAAGACACTGAGTTCCTAAACTTAAAAAGAAAGGATATAAAGCGCTAGGTGAGTCTGGAGTTCTTGAGTCAACAGTGTAGTAATTACCGGCTGCATAAGCTCCAGGATATCCTGATATACCTATATCTCCCTCTGGTATTTGCTGTAAATAAAACAAAGCTAAGTTATCGCCTTTCCAATCAGCAACTTTACTTCCAAAATTACCTTTTTTATAATCACTAAAGTAGTTAGACCCAGGCTGTGGGTTTCCATCAGCATCTAATAAACCATCTTGAGACGATAGAACTACATCTGTGTGTCTTCCGTACTTGTCAGCTAACACTAAACCTACTTGATAATTTCTATTATGCTTAGCTGAATGCTGTGGATATTCTATAAACTGTTGTGTGGATTTTTCTTTAGAACCTACATAATAGCTTAAACTGTCTGGAGCGCTGTGACTAGATAAGTAATTACCATACATTATTCTATTACCTGAAGTTTCTTGAGCTAAAGCTCTAACTGGCACTTTATCAAAAACTCTAATATTTTGAGCTTCTGGAAGAGTTGTAACAGGTAGTCTAGATTGGTAAGAGTATTGATATATGTTAGTACCACTTAAAGCCGCTATGAAAGCGGCGTTAACTCTAATTGTTTCTATAACCTTAAAAGTTAAAGAATCTGACTCTGTAAATAATATATCTATTTCAGTTATTTTGTAGTTTGTTATAACATCATTACAAGGAAGTGTTATGTTTAAAACAGCATTATTTATGGAGTTCTGCATCCACTCAACAACTGTAGTTAAAAAAGCATTGTTTTCGTCATTGTTAACAAATCTACCTTCTTGATAAGGTATAAAAACATCTTGACTAAATGGTGCAACTGTAGAGTACTCGTTGTCTTCAAACTTAAATCTATAACTAAATCTAGCGAATTTGTCAGATAAAAAATCAGGATCACCATTCCACCCATTGTAACCAGCATCTCTAAGTACTCTAACGGAGTAACCATCTGAAGTGTCCCCATCCGACCCTTGCGTTATAGCGGAAGTTGGGTTCCATTGAACATAGCTATCAGTAGCTGAGTCACTAGCCCAAAACCTACCAGCTGTTGTCAAGGAGTTAAAGCCATCTCCAGCCGTGCCAGCTGTTCTTCTATATCCAGCTGGTTTAATATTAGTACCAACTAAATTATTACCTGCTACGTAACTAGCAAATGTTTCATCCCAAAAATCTATAGACCTCCAGTTTTGGCCTGATGAAGATGGACCAGAACTTATGATGTTAGCCCATTCAGCGGCTGTAGGTATTCTAAAGCCAGTTGGAGCAAGCTGTCTAGAGTCTAGCACTGCCCACTTGTTGTATAGAATTCCGTAAGTAACACTATTACCTAGAGAGTTGTCATAGTAGCACCACCTGCCTTCTTGAGCTACATCAGCAGCATCCCATTCGGTTCTACTTTGCGCTTCAATTATTTCTTCTCCATTTCTATATCTTTTTACAGCTAAATTTTCTGTGCTTAGGTCATATATACCTACCTCAACGATGACAGGGTCTTGAGCGTCAGACATGGTAGAAGGTTCTAGGCTATCTGTGTAGTTAGCAAAGTCTTGTGGATTAGCCCTAAGATTTGTAAATTCAGGAGCCTTGTAGGGAGAAAATTTAGCTACAGATATTTGATCTTCATTGAAGTAATGAGTACCTGGAGCAGCGTCTACTTTTATTTTTCTAGGTTGATTTCTATTGTCAGTAAAAAACAATTGGTTTTCAATTAAGCTAATACCATTCATGCGCTCTGTTGTAGAAAAGTTTAAAAAACTTCCGCTAACAAGTGTTACATTTACATTAGTTATAGTATTGTAAGCGCCAATAGTACACGCCGCATTAAAAGGTGCTTTAACCTCTGACGTGTGGTTTGTTCTAAAATAGTAAACTATAGAATTTGTTTCATCTACATATGTTCCTATTATGAAGTTACCACCTCCAGAAATTACAGAGGTTTGAGAATTACCTCTAATAGACTCTAAAGCGCCAACATCACTGTTTTCTGATCTAGAAACAGCTATATTTAAAGCGTCTCTGTATTCTGAATTAGGAATTAGTCTTTCGTCTAAGTCCTTGTTCATTTTAGATTTTATAAAACTATTTTTAGCTTCTGCCATTTTATTTTAGTGTTTAATCCATTTAGATTTACCTCTCATTACTTGAGCAATTTCGCCTAATTTAATATTAGATAACCTAATTTTAGCGTTTCTGAGTTTTGCGCTTTTTTCTCGTTTAAGCCTCTGAACAACGTATTCTGGTTGGTTTCTTCTTGTAGATATTACAGCGTGAAGTATATACGCGTATAAAGCTTCCTCAGCCATTTTAGGTACTCTAGAGTCCATGTCATAAGCTAAGCCGTCTGATACATATTCTAAAAGTATTAAGTTACCAACTAAACCGCTAGAAAAAGACATCTTACCTTCTCTTTCGTTGAGATTAAAATAACCATTGCTTTGTGCGTATTGAGGATCTAAACCGTATTTTTGACCCCAATCTCTACGTATTAAAGAACCATCTTCTTGAAAAGAAGTTCCATAAAAATTAGAACTAGAGCCAGTGTCTGGGCTAGAGTTTAAGTAATTATTTAAGTCTTGATTACCAGCACTATGCCATCTTTCTTGTATAATAGAAGTACCCTCTATGTTATTGCCAAAATTGTCTTGAGTAGGTATACCTGTAGAATCTTGTATATTAGTATAATATGGGCTAGTAGTTATATTGTTTGTTGGGTATATAATGTGTTTTACACCAAACCTGTCTATCCAAGAAGTTCTAACGTAATTAACGTAGTCTTGAGGTAAAGGTAATGTTAAACTTGGTGGAATTGTTAATTCCGATGTCTTAATGCTTTTTAAAGTGTCAAAGCTAAATTCTTGCAAACCTCTTTTAGCATGAAATATTATATCCGTTCTTTTTACGTTAGGTATTAACTTTTCATTACCTACATATGCTACTAAAAAATTATTTATAACATCATTTAAAGTTGTATAAGCGTAACCTCCGTAGTTGTCCTCAACTACTTGGCCGTATGCCTTTTCAGCGTCGTCATTACCGTATTTACCACCTGTTAATATTTTCAACTGAACAACTATATAAGAGCTGCTATCGGGTTCTGATCCAACTGGAAAAGTTATAGTGTTACCAGATACTGAGAACTCAGATAAATACTCTAAATAAGTGCCAGGAATACCTGTTGGGCTGGTGTATAGTTTAAAGTTGTTAAGAGTGTACTTTGGTAAATTCTCATCCCAAGTTCCAAAATACAAATCAGTATTAAAATCTGTAGTAAAACCAGCATCGCTATAGTTGTACCCTCTAAATTCTTGAGCGCCTTCGTAGTACTGTCTAGCATTCTCAGTTATCAATCCATTACTTTTCGGTGTTATAGCCATTTTTTATTAACTTTTTTCGTTTTGTTCTTCTTTTTGAATTTCAGCTGAAGCTGCTTGAACGATCGTGTTGTCTTTTATTACTATCCCTGCGTATAATAATATCTGTAATATAACGTTTGTTTGCTCTGTTTTGTTTAATTCAAAATCAATAGAAGTACTAGGATCCCAAACATAATAACCGTTAACAGGTGTAGACGTGTTGAAGTTCCAAACAACATCATTTGGTTTTCTAACGTAAGTGGCTTCTATACCACTACTTATGGTTTGTGGGTGAATTATTATCTTATTGTTGTTATATACATAAACCGGATAATACTCAGAGGGTTTAGTTATTGAAGATAAGTTAAGCAAAGCTAATTCATTTCTTTGTACTGGCTCAACAGCTTTGTCTCCATTATACAAAACAGTACCTAGCTTGTAAAAGTTTTCAGGATATAAAACAATTCTTAATTGACTACCCGTTGGTATAGGTCCGTTTGTTAATAGAAGAGCACCACCTGTTATATTGTAATCTAAATAAGCAGCTCCAGGATTACCTATTGGAGATTCTAAAGTAACAACAACGCTACTAGTTTCTACTTGTGCTTGTGTTATTGAAGTAAGTGGATAAGAGAGTATAGTATTTTGAGTGGCAATTACTTGAGCGCCACTAGCTCCACCTGAAGCAGCTGGCGTTGAGAAAAACGCTTGTGTTGATGCTGTCGAAGGGGTGAAAGTACAAGGTCCTATTTCTTTAAAAGTATCTAGTGACTCTTGAGCTGTCTTAAGTCGGTTAGAATATTCCGTCTCGTTTTGTGGCCCACGTGATTGTTGGTTTATTGTTTCAAAATAAGTATCAACGATGTCTAACTGAACTTGAGTAGCTAACTTATTAAATTCGCTTGGAGTTAAGTAACCTCTTTGTTCTTTGTTTATTATTAACAAGACTGTTTTATAAACTTGATCTACGTTTATGGCCATTTTATGTTTTTATTAATTATAGCAGTTAGGCCACTTTTAAAGTGACCTATCTACTATAGTATTACTTGTTTTTATAGTTTTTTATCTATAGACTTGTAAATTTCTACACCTTCATCGGTTTTTAAATAAGCCGCGAAAGCTGAGAAAGGATTTTCGTCAAATGGTACGTTCATTAATTTTCTACCGTTTGATCCCCATGTGAAAACTCTTTGATCTTGAGATAACTTAATTATGTTTGCCTCAGAAGCTCTGATAGCAAAGTTTCGTAGCATAACGTTTTCGTCGTTAGCTAAGTTTATAAACAATGCTGGGTTTTGTCTAGCAAATAAAAGTAAGTCTCTTCTAAGTTCTTTAGAACTCATTGAGTTAACTTTAGACCCTAGTTCAACTCTTAATATTGCTTCTGCTTGATCTACATCCATTGATCTAGCTGCATTTAAAGCATCGATTTGAAGATCTAAAACATCAAGTTCGTCTTC
>TARA_B110000902_G_scaffold121822_1_pt1 | contig 10312 bp, 11 predicted proteins | sample TARA_B110000902 | Tara Oceans TARA_B110000902 (sample SAMEA4398009) | marine metagenome | biome: Polar Biome; feature: [SRF] surface water layer (ENVO:00010504); material: water (ENVO:00002006), including particulate matter (ENVO:01000060) such as... | depth 5 m | reverse complement strand
TTTTATTCTGATGGAATTTGGTTTTTAACTCAAATGAGAAGATGGGGACAAATTCCTGACGCAAAATCAGCAGCCTGGTATGCAAACACAATTAAAGAAATTTACAGACCAGATATTTGGAAAAAAGCAGCCGCTCTTTTAGTTGAAGAAGGAAACATTCCTGCAAAAGACATTCCAACAACAGATGGTTATAAGCCAGCTACAGCAGATTTTATTGATGGTACAAAATTCGATGCAAAAGATCCTTTAGGCTACATCAATAGTTTTTCAATTGGAAATAAGGATAAAAAATAAGGATAAAAGAAATGATCAAACGAGCAAAGCAAAATAGGATTCTTTAAGTAAAAGAGGCATCGAAAATTGTTTGAGATCATAAAAAAAAGTAAATAAAAAGAGATGAAAGCAAGTATAACATTAGGGAAAGTCACTAATTTTTTAGGATTAGGATTCTTTTCTACCTTAAAAAACCTTTTTACGGGTAAGTTAGAAAAAGAAGATTTTAAAGTCCTTTTACGTAAGACAATAGTGCCACTTGCTTCCATTGTTTTGTTCATTGGTTTGTGGCATTTAGGTGCCAAATCTTTGTACAATATAGAAGCCAAATTTAAAATAGAAAAAGCGCTAAAAGATCAAGGTCAAACTGCTGCAGATGCTTTAAAAGTATGTATTGCTTCTGGTGAATCTACTTGTCAACCAAACACGTTGCCGTCTCCTGCTCAGGTTTGGGAATCGTACAAATCGTTGTTAAGAGATCATCATATTATTAGTTCAGACAAAGCCGCTTTTATTGAAAAAACAGCGGTTTTAAATGCCAAAAGAATTGCAGCAGGAAAAGCGGCAATTACCTATACGGGTAGGCCCTCTTTTGTAGATCAAATTTTTAGAAGTTTACAAACTGTATTTGCAGGTTTTTTATTGGCATTATTAATTGCAGTTCCTCTTGGAATTTTTATTGGACTGAGTCCAACTTTAAAAAGTGCTTTTAATTGGTTCATTCAAATTTTTAAACCAGTATCACCCGTAGTTTGGTATTTATTAGTTTTTATGATTGTAAAAACGTTATTAATAGATTCAAATGAAGATAGTTCATTTACCATTTCTTTTATAAGTGTTGGTTTTTGTTCTATGTGGGCAACTTTGGTAAATACTGCCATGGGTGTTTCAACGGTAGATAAAGATTATATAAATGTTGCAAAAGTTTTGAAATTAGGTACTTTTCAAAAGATATTTAAAGTTGTTTTACCATCCTCTTTACCTCTAATTTTTACGGGATTAAAGATTACATTATCGGTAGCTTGGATGGTTTTAATTGCGATTGAACTTTTGGCCCAGAGTCCTGGTTTAGGATTGTTTGTTTGGGAAGAATTTCAGAATGGTGCAAATGATTCGAATGCAAAAATTATTGTAGCCATGTTTGTTATTGGAATTATAGGATTCTTATTAGACAGATTGATGTTAACGATTCAAAATTGGGTCTCTTTTGATAAAACAGATGCGATATAAAGAGCTTTAGATTCGTTTAAAACAAAATCAGAGAAGCATCAGACAATCACATAAACAGAGAAACGAATAAATATTTTAAGGATGGCATATTTAGAACTAAATAATATTTGTAAAACCTATGGACAAGGAGCCAATGAAATGGAGGTTTTATCGAATATCAACTTGAAAATAGAGGAAGGAGAATTTGTTGCCATTGTTGGTTTTACGGGAAGTGGAAAAACAACTTTAGTGAACTTAATTAATGGTTTGTTAGCACCAACAAGCGGAGCCGTTTTATTTAAAGGAGCGCCCGTGGTTGACACAAGTCATGAGCGTGGAGTCATCTTTCAAAATTATTCATTATTGCCTTGGTTGACTGTAGAACAGAATGTGCTTATGGCTGTGAAGGAAGCTTTTCCAGAGAAAAATAAAAAGGAATTAAAGACAATCGTTGCAGACTATGTAGAAATGGTGAGTTTAACTCCAGCGATGCACAAAAGACCTAAAGAATTATCTGGAGGAATGCGTCAAAGAGTTGCAGTAGCAAGAGCTTTGGCAATGAAGCCAGAAATGATCATTATGGATGAACCTTTGGGAGCTTTAGATGCTTTAACTCGTGGAAATTTACAAGATGAAATCTTAAATATTTGGGGAAAAGACAAAAGAACCGCTTTGTTGATTACCAATGATGTTGATGAAGGAATTTATATGGCAGATAGAATTATTCCTTTAAGGCCAGGACCTAATGCAACTTTAGGCCCAGAGTTTAAAATTGATTTGGAGCGTCCAAGAGACAAAACAGCAATGAACGATAATGCGAATTTTAAGAAAACAAGAAACGCCATTATTGAGTATTTGATGGATATCGGAAACGAGCGAAAAACGGAAGCTAAAGAAGCGTATATATTGCCAGATTTAGTTCCAAAAGATTTTGTTAATCAGTTTAAATTTGGAAACTAATGCGTACTATAATAGAACAAAAAATACCTAAAATTATTACAAAAAGTACTCCTTTTCCTTCGAACGAAGTCATGCTAGATTTAAAAAATCTTAAAAAAGTGTATCCTACTCCAAAAGGGGATTATGTGGTTTTAGAGGATTTAAACCTTCAGATAAAAAAAGAAGAATTTGTAACGATTATTGGACATTCAGGCTGTGGTAAAACAACGATGCTTTCGATGATTGCAGGATTAAATCCAATTTCTGGAGGGAACATTTCTGTACTAGGAAAACACATACGAGGTCCAGGGCCCGACAGAGGTGTTATTTTTCAATCCCCAAGTTTAATGCCTTGGATGACCTCCTTACAAAATGTATTGTTAGGAGTAAATCAAGTTTTTCCTGATGCAACAAAATCACAAAGAAATGCGATTGCAAAATACTATTTGCAAAAGGTAGGTTTGGAAGATTCTTTTCATAAAAAAGCAAGTGAATTATCACAAGGAATGCAACAAAGAGTTGGTATTGCAAGAGCATTTGCCATAAAACCAAAGGTGTTATTGTTAGATGAACCTTTTGGGATGTTAGATTCTTTAACAAGAGGAGAACTCCAAGATATCTTAATTGAAATCTGGAATAAAGAAAAAATTACTGCAGTGATGATTACACACGATGTGGATGAAGCTATTTTTTTAGCAGACAGAGTGGTTATGATGACCAGTGGGCCCAAGGCAAAAATTGGAGATATTTTAGACATTAATTTTGAAAGACCAAGAACCCGAAAATCGGTGTTAGAGCACGACGATTATTACACGTATAGAAAACATTTAATAGACTTTTTAGAACATTAACCATAAACAACAACACACAATTAAAATTAAAAACAAAGAACAATGAAAAAACAACACCTAATTTTAGCCCTAGTGCTAGCAAGTTTTCAATTTGCAAATGCACAATTTACTTTAGATGGAGAATTTAGAACAAGATCCGAATACCGTCATGGATTTGGAAATTTAATTTCAGACGGCGCAGACGCTGGTTTTGGAATTTCAACAAGAGCAAGATTAAAAGCAGGTTTTAAAACCGAGGCTTACAAGGTATTCATCAGTTTACAAGATGTTTTGGTTTGGGGAGAGAACAGACAAATTTTACCTTATGATGAAAACAATTCTTTTGCCGTTTTTCAGGCTTGGGCAGAATTACAATTAGGTTCTGGTTGGTCTACAAAAATTGGACGTCAAGTACTTTCTTATGATGACCAGAGAATCTTAGGAGGATTGGATTGGGCACAACAAGGACGTAATCATGATGCCGCTTTGATCAAATACAAAAAAAATAAGTTTGCTTTAGATCTTGCATTGGCATATAACCAAGATTATTCCCATCCAACAGGTTTTATTTCTTCTGGAACGGCTTATAACACCACAGGGTTTTTCTCATACAAAACAATGCAAATGTTGCATGCGAAGCAAAAATGGGAAAAATTATCCGGTAGTTTATTGTTGATGAATAATGGATTTCAAGAATTTGACCTTGCTGGTGATGCAGATGGTATCAGTAATTTACAAACCATTGGAACCCATTTAAACTATAAGAATGGAAGTTTTGGACTTGCTGCAAATGCTTATTTACAGACAGGAAAACGCCAGGGAGATGTCGCTGTAAAAGGCGCTTCTTTGTTCAGCCTAGATGCAACGTATAAAGTAGCACCCAAAGTAGGATTAGGTATCGGAATTGAAAGTATTAGCGGAAAAAAAGAGGACAGTGCTGCCTTTTTCCCATTGTATGGTACAAATCATAAATTTAATGGTTTTATGGATTATTTTTATGTGGGTAATCATGCAAATTCTATTGGATTGGTTGATCTTCATTTAAGTGCAAAATTTACCATAGATAAAACGTCAAGTTTAATGATCAAAGCATTAAATTTTAGAGGAGCAGAAGCATTACCAAGCGGAGAAAAATCTTTAGGAACTGAGATTGATTTGGTTTTTAAGAAGAAGTTTAAAGGATATGCTTTGGTTCTTGGATACTCTCAAATGTTTGCAAGCGATGGTCTTTATGAATTAAAAGGGACAACAAAAGCATTGGCGTCAGGAACTCAGAATTGGGCATGGGCAATGTTAGTCATTAAGCCTAAATTTTTAAGCGGTTCAAAATAAAAAAAGCAACCACACTACGATTAGCAGTATCGTGAGTTTTAGTGTTAATAATCGATACTTGCTAATATTCTAAATCCCTCTTTTTGAGGGATTTTTTTATGCCTAAATGCCATTATTTTTAAAAAAAGCACTCTAATTTCTTAGCTCTTTTTTTCCACTCACCGACAGATAACTACCATTCACCGACAGAAAACGGTCTTTCAACGAATAATTTCCTTTTGTTAGAAAATAAGTAAGACCTTTAAGTTTCTCTTTCTTGAAAAAGTTTCGAAAAAAAAAGAAAATGAATCGTGTTGCTATAAGCAATATATCAACAATAGCGTTTATACAAGTGTTAGCGGTCATATAAAAACTGAACTGAGAATTACATAACAAAAAAAGATAAAAATGGATTTAGGAGACAACACAACACAAATAATTATAGGAATAATTGCAGCAATAGTTGGAGCAGGTCTTATTTTTAAATTTATTGTAAAAAAGAACAGAAACAAAAATTCTGGACAAGTAAATATAAAAGATAGTAAAATTGGTGGTGATGTTGCTGGAAGAGATATAAAAAAATAGCAATAAATGGCTGATGATAAAATATCCATAGGAGATAGTGAAATTGGTGGTGATGTTGCAGGTGGCAATATTGATAAATCAAGTAAATATGTATTTACTGGTTCAAAGTCTTCATATATGAGTGTTCTTTTAGAAAAATTTAAAACTGAACAAGAAAGTGATTCTAAACTTACTGAATTCATAGACGATTTAGATTATTACTACAACAAAAGAAAAGATGATGTAATTGGTTTAGAGGAAAAATTATCAAATGCGAATAGAAGACAAGGCTTTATTGATTTTGCAGTTGAGGCAAAGGATAAATACCATAGAAAATTATATAAATATCAATTTTCAGAAGCGGCTCAAAAAATTAACATCCACTTATTGGGTTTGGTAATCTCTTATTTTGAAAATGAAATACATCCTTTATTAGAAAAAGGTGAAGATGAGAAACTGATAAATTCTATGATTACAGAAAGACTTATAAACCCATTAATGACTGAACTTGATGAAAATCATTTAGGTTTTACTGCTCACGACATAAATGGTATGCTACATTTTTTAACTGGAAATTGTCACTTAAAATGGAATTGAAATTATGATAGTTTATCATCCTGCATTTGACCTATATAATTGTATTTTTAGAATGCTTCAACTAATGAATTATTCTAAAGAAGAAGTAATACATTTTGATAAAATCCGTATTTGGGATTTTTACTTAACATTTCCAAATTTAGTGCAAGACATTTCTTTTCCTGCTGATTTACGAAAATTGAAAAATAGTGTGTTTAAAGTAAAAAGAAATCCATATGAAGATATTCCTGATCAAAGACAGATTTTTGAACGAATGAAACCCTATCAACTTTCAGCAATGAAATCTTTAGCATCATATGGTTTTATCGATTCAGAACTGTTATCTGAAAACAAAATTAAACGAACAGAAAAAGAAATCCCAATAGATTTACTTAGTAAGTTAAATGATTTATCAAATCAAAATGGGAATGTTATAAAATTAGTAACAAGCGATTTAGTAGACTTACCCCTTTTTGGTCAAAAAGGCTGGAAAGCAAGAACTGGATTATTAAATTTTAAATATGACCCAAGATAACTCATACATATTTCTTAATAGACTAATCGTCACAACACATACTGGTGCATACGCATATGATGAATTATTTCATAAAGGCGTAAATATAATTAGAGGAAAAAACAGTTCTGGTAAATCTACCATTTCAAATTTTATCTTTTAGGTGGTGATTACAATAACTGGAATGCAGAATCTTTAAAATGTAGAGAAGTCTTTGCAGAAGTTTCAATTAACAATGCAACTTACACTTTAAAAAGAACGATAACCACATCTTTAAAACAACCAATGAGTGTTTTTTGGGGTAATTTCGAACAAGCGAAATCAGATATAATAAATTGGAAGACATTTTCGTATTCTCAATCAGATGAAAGATTAAGTTTTTCAAGTATTCTATTTAAAGCATTATCCTATACGGAAGTTAGAAGTGAATCTGATAATAATATTACGCTACATCAGTTATTAAGATTGATATATATTGACCAAGATTCACCAACACAATGTTTATTTAGGAGAGAAAATTTTGATTTGCCTGCAATAAGACAAGCCGTATCTGAAATGTTATTAGGTGTATATGATGATTCACTCTATAATGATAGATTGACATTAAGAAAAGCAAATAAGGACTATGATGTTAAAAAAAGAGAGTTTGATAGTTTAACTAAATTGTATTCTCAATCAGGAAATGCTACATCAATAACCGAGTTAAACAAAAATATTGAATTTCTAAACAAGAAACTAAATGACACTCAACTTGATATAACTAAAATAAAAGATGGGTCACAAAAAATAAAAATTTCTAAAAATTCAATTACACGAGTTGGTAAAATTCAAAAAGAGTTACTACCAATAAAACAAAAATTTAGAGAATTAAACTCTGAAGTTTATCAATTAGATTTAGATATTATAGATTCAAAATATTTTATTGAAATGCTTCAAAAAAGAGTTATTGAACTTAATAATTCTATTCTTGCAAAAAAAGTATTAGGCGAATTAACTCTTTCTCATTGTCCAGAATGTTTGAATCCACTTGAAAATCATACGCCAGTTGGTCATTGTTCTTTATGTAAACAATCATTAGATGAAGATGAAGAAAGAAGTCACGCTAAGAGATTAAAACAAGAAATTGAAATTCAAATAAAAGAATCTCAAGGATTATTAATTAAAAAAGAAAGAAGAATTGTAGAAAAAAGAAGTTCCTTACCTGAATGGAAATCAAAAATAAATATTTTACAAAAAGATTTAGATTTAGCAATTTCAGAAAGTCAGTCTTCAAGAGATAATAAGATTGATGATTTGTATATTCTAAAAGGTAATACCGAAAAAGAATTAGAAATATTAATGCAACAAGTTAAAGGGATTGACCTATTAGAGTTATTAAAAAAAGAACTTTCAGAATTGAAATTATTAATTGAAAATTTAAAACTATCAATTCAGCAAAAAGATTATTCGCAAAAAGTGAATAGAGATAAAGCAATGATGCAAATAGGTATAAATACTGTGAAAATATTAAAAAGTGACCTTGATAGACAAGGTGAGTTTATGAATGCAAGAAAGGTAGATATCGATTTTTATGGTGATTCCTTTTCTTTAGATGGTAATTTTAATTTTTCAGCAAGTTCAAATACTTATTTTAAAAATGCAATTCGTTTTGCTATTTTCTTTTCAAGTTTACAATTAGGTTTTATGCGTTATCCTAAATTCATTTTTTGTGATAATATGGAGGACAAAGGAATGGAAAAAGAAAGAACTCAAAATTTACAAAATCTTATAGTCAAAATATCTAATTCATTTAGCGATAAAGTTGAACATCAAATAATATTTAGTACTTCAATGATTGCAGATAATTTGAATAATACACCTTATTGTGTAGGAGATGATTATGACCAAAACAATAAAACATTAAAAGTATAAATAGGAAAAAACGACCGCTAACAATGTGTATAAATCATTGGTCAACAAGTGATTAATTCAAAGTTGGTGCATTTTAATAAAGATAGAGATAAACCGAAAAGAAGTGCTTCTAAACACCCAACGCTTCATACACAAACACGTAACACATTATGAAAAAAACGCTGATATTATTAATAATAGTTTTGGCTTCAAATATAGTTGAGGCACAGTTTATAAAGGAAAAATCAATAAATGCTCAAATTGGCTACGGACTTAGTGCTCCAAATAATAGTGTTGATGGAACTGTTGATGACGGTTTTTTTATACAAGGAGAATTAGTCCTGAAAGTCGCTTCTTGGATTGAGTTTAGACCTTATGCAGGTATTATTTTAACAAACTCAAAAGGAAAAGACTTAGAAGGGAATCTAACAGATGAAAAAGCCGTATCAAAAGCTTTTTTATTAGGTGGAAAAGCTAGAGTTCGAGCACCAATTCCTTGGGTAGCTCCATATCTTGAAATTGGAATAGGAACTTCAATCGGAAAGTTTGAAACATTGACAGTATTTGATAATATTGACAAAAGCGGAATTATTTATCACATTCCCTTTTCAATTGGACTGGAATTGGGCAAAAATAATAACGTTGATTTAGGATTTATTTATTATTTTCAACCATCCGTTGAACAGTTTGTTGGAGCATTTGCCGTTGGAATAACATTTCCGCTGAATTAACCTTTTACAACCCCGCGAAAAAAAATGCGGATTTTAGACTGCACCTCAAAGGGTAGATAAATTTATAATTAATTTTAATCTCGATATTCAATTGGGTTTTATTTCCTTCCAAAATCGGCAGGAATTTCTCCCCAAGCTTTAGTTTCCCATTTTAAAATTGGATTTTTAAAGGTATTTTCTTTTAGCCAGTTTTCGGCTCTTTGAATCATTTTTAATAAGTCTTTGTTAGCAGCATCAAAAGCAAGATTGGTTCTACATTGTTTTTTTTTGACCCAACTCATGGCGATTTTAGAATCAGAATAAATAGGAACGGTTTCTTTATTTTTACTTTTTAATAAGGCAATACCGTGAACTAAAGCGAGGAATTCACCAATATTATTCGTTCCTTTTTTATAAGGACCTTTTCTAAAAATTTCTTTTTTATTATGGGTTAAAACCCCTCTGTATTCCATTTTACCGGGATTTCCGGAGCAGGCAGCATCTACAGAAATACTTTCTAAATTTGGCCTACCATAGGCTGCTTTCTCAGCAAGAGAGAGTGTCGGTTTCTTGGTATTCTTTCCTTTATAATCTTCATATCTTTTCGTGGCTGCAGTTTCAGCCTCGTTGATGTCAGCAAAAGATTTATATTGTGCACCTTCAAAACCCTCTATTTGTGCTTTACAGACTTTCCAAGAAGTAAAAATCCCTTTTTTATGACCATTCCAAACAACATAAAACTTTTTTTTAGGCATTTTCTTTTAAAATTATAGTTTCAATGACGTTAGGAAAATGTTTTTGTTCTAAAAGGTGAATTTTTTGCGCAATGCTTTCAGGAGAATCTTGATGATCCAATGCCGTTTTTGCCTGAAAAATAATCGCCCCTTCGTCATAATTGGCATTTACGAAGTGAATTGTGATTCCAGTTACTGTTTCGTTATTTTCTTTTACCGCCCTATGAACGTTCATTCCATACATTCCTTTTCCGCCATATTTTGGCAACAAAGCAGGATGAATATTGATGATCTTATTCGGAAAATTATCAATAATAGACTGTGGAATCTTCCATAAAAAGCCCGCAAGGATAATGAAATCTGCCTCTTTTTTTAAGAGATTCAAGACGTTGTCTGATGTAGAAAAATCACTTCTTTTGAAGTGTAAACATTTGACGTCTAGTTTTTTGCATCGGTCAAAAACCTTGGCATTTTCAGTATTACACAACACGGTAGTCACCCTTGCAATTTTTGTGTTTTTAAAAAACTGAATAATATTTTCTGCGTTCGAACCAGAACCAGATGCAAAAATAACAATACGCTTCATATCTATGTTTCTAAGGTACAAAAAAAGGAATAATTATTAACAAACTGATTATTTTACGGAAAGATTAAATAATTTTCTTTACATTTAATAATCATTTTTAGGGCAAATATTAGTTATAATTAATAAGATTTGTATTTTTGCCCAGATTTAAAATTTAAAATTAAAAAATTATGTCA
>TARA_B110000902_G_scaffold196119_1_pt1 | contig 10315 bp, 5 predicted proteins | sample TARA_B110000902 | Tara Oceans TARA_B110000902 (sample SAMEA4398009) | marine metagenome | biome: Polar Biome; feature: [SRF] surface water layer (ENVO:00010504); material: water (ENVO:00002006), including particulate matter (ENVO:01000060) such as... | depth 5 m | reverse complement strand
ACAGATTAGCAATCTGCTCCATTACCACTCTGGCACCTCTCCTATTTAATGAACTTAAGCAATTAAAATTGCGGTTGCAAATGTAGTTGTTCATTATTAAGAACGCAAACTATTTTTTTAGTTTTTTAAAAGAAAATTATCTTAGTCTGGGTATTCAATACGTAAGTGATAGATATTAGCCAACTTACGCTTTAAAACCTTCTTAATAGATTGTATTTCTTTGAATGTAATATTTGCATTTAAAAACTGATTTGATTCCATTTGTTTAGAAATGATCATATCTACAAAATCATTGATTTTGGTAGAGGTCGGGTTTTTCAAACTCTTGGAAGCAGCTTCAACACTGTCACACATCATAAGTATGGCCGTTTCTTTACTAAATGGATTTGGACCGCTATACGCAAAATCGGCTTCATCAAAATCTTGATTTGCCTCGCGTTGTTTGTTATAAAAATAATACACCACACTGGTTCCATGGTGCGTTCTAATAAAGTCGATGACTCTGTCTGGTAGGTTGTTTTTCTTTGCGAGCTCTATGCCGTCAATGACATGATTTATAATAATTCGAGCACTTTCCTTTGGCGATAATTCGTCATGGGGATTGGTACCGGTCGATTGATTTTCGGTAAAATAGGTCGGGTTGGTCATTTTTCCAATATCGTGGTACAAGGCTCCGACTCTTACAAGCATGGCATTGGCACCAATTTCATTGGCAGCCGCCTCCGCAAGATTAGCTACATTTAAAGAATGATGGAAGGTTCCTGGGGCCTTATCAGATAATTCTTTCAATAACTTAGAATTGGTGTCTGAAAGCTCTAACAACGACACATCAGACACCAGCCCAAAGAGTTTTTCATACACATAGATAAGTGGCTGAACAAACAAGGTTGCTAATCCACACAAAACGAACAATAAAAAAGTTTCCCATTGTAAATTATCGATACTCCCTTCATGAATTACAAAAAACGCAAAATAGGATACGATATATATCAGGGTGATTTGTCCAACAGAGATAAATAAATTAGCACGTTTATAAAGTTCGGAAACCGTTAATATGGTAACAATCCCTGCGATAATTTGTAAAAACATATATTCATAGTTGTTCGCAACAACAAAGCCTAGTAACAACACTGTAATAACATGGGTGAACAGTCCTAAACGAGCATCAAAAAAAGCTTTTAATATTAAGGGCAAAATACAAAGTGGAACTATATAAATATAGAACGAATTATAATTAACAACCAAAGTGGTCAAAAGAACCATCAAAACGATATTGAAAAAGATAAAGGTGACTTTGGTATTGTTTGAAAATACTTCAACCCTATATTTTTTCATAAATAATAATAGCATCAACAAAGCGAGAGATACCAGAACAGTGTATGCAATCACGACGAGCGTATAGTTTGAATCCGTCCAAACTTGAGATTCATATTCAGATTCTAACGAATTTAACACTGCATAGTTATCCCCTTGAACCACTTCGCCTTTAGAAATAATAAGAGTTTGCTTATCGACACGCCCTCTAACGAGTTTCATTTGATTTAATCGTTCATCAAGTGAAATCTGTGTGAGTGCTTTGTTGAGTCCTGTATTGGGTTTTACAATATCAAAAAAGAGGGCTAAATAGCGTTGACGATAGGCCTCTAATTGTAATTCACTGATATTGGATTCTATAAAAGATTTTAAATTAGTTTGAAGAAAAAAACTATCAAAAGGTTTGACGCCACTTTGTGTTTTGTTAACTAGGATAGAAATTTGCTGGTTAGAATCATAATCAAATTGATCTTGAATCACACCGCTTTGGTATATTTGATCTAAAAACTGAACACCATTATTAAACAAATCAAATTTGATTTGATCCTTTGGAAGCTCAAAAAATAACCGCTCAAATGCAGTTGCATATTCATTTTTTACATTAGAAATGACGAGCGTATCTACATCAAAAAAAACAGGGGACTGCTTTATAATTTGCTGTTTTTCTATTTCAATTTCTTCGGCTGTTTTTTTAATCGCAAAATCAAAAGGTGCGTATAAATTTTCAGACTGCCAAGGTTTCCCTTTTTCAAAACTATATCTGAATGTTCCACTTTTCGGAAATAAATAAACAATAACAAACGTGGTTAGCACAAAAAGAAAGACCTTATAAATTAAGGAATGATTTTTATGGAAAATATTAATTAGGTCTTTCATCGCGACTCTTAGACTATTTTAGAAATTCAAAAAAATTAGTTGACTCATAAAACTAAAGACCTCAAGCAATCTCCATATTATGATCTTGTTAATACCCAAAAGTAATAAAAAGAAGTGCATTTTCTTCCCATATTAGAATAATCCTACTTTATATATCCTAAATTTTAGTTATTTTCGCAAGGAACATCTCTAAATTCTGATCTATGAGTAAAGACGTTGTAATTGTATCCGCCGCGAGAACCCCAATAGGGCGTTTTTTAGGGGCCCTATCGTCTGTTGCTGCACCAAAACTAGGCGCAATCGCAATTAAAGGTGCTCTCGATAAAATCAATTTAGACCCAAAACAAGTCGATGAAGTCTTGATGGGTCATGTTGTACAGGCTGGCACCGGGCAAGCACCGGCAAGACAGGCCGCAATTGAGGCTGGTATTCCCGATTCTGTTCCTTGCACTACCGTTAATAAAGTGTGCGCTTCAGGAATGAAAACCATTACGCAAGCGGCCCAATCGATTGCTTTGGGCGATGCTGATGTTATTGTAGCTGGTGGTATGGAAAACATGAGTTCAATTCCGCATTATCAACAGGCACGATCGGGTCAAAAATTTGGACCAATATCCGTTGAAGATGGTCTTCAAAGAGATGGATTGGTAGATGCCTATGCACAAGAAGCCATGGGCGTATTTGCCGATAGCTGTGCCATAAAATATAATTTTTCTAGGGAAGATCAGGATGCTTTTGCCATACAATCCTATAAACGATCAACCGATGCATGGAATTCAGGTAAATTCAATTCCGAAGTGGTACCAGTATCAGTCCCGCAACGAAGAGGCGAACCGATCATCGTGGATACCGATGAAGAATTCACAAACGTTCGTTTAGATAAAATACCTAGTCTACGTGCAGCTTTCACAAAAAATGGGACTGTCACCGCTGCAAACGCCTCTACCGTTAATGATGGCGCTGCTGCATTAATCCTAATGAGTAAAGATAAAGCTGAAGAACTTGGACTGAAACCCATAGCAACGATCAAAGGCTATGCCGATACAGCAACTGCTCCCGAATGGTTTACCGTCGCACCCTCAAAAGCATTGCCAAAAGCACTTGCAAAAGCAAATATGAGTATTTCTGATGTTGACTTTTTTGAATTTAATGAAGCCTTTTCAGTCGTTGGACTCGCGAACATGAAACTTTTAGAACTCAATGATACGAACGTGAATGTTAATGGCGGCGCGGTTTCTTTAGGACATCCATTAGGATGTTCGGGGGCAAGAATTGTGGTGACACTGTTAAGTGTTCTGGAACAAAATAATGGGAAAATTGGAGCTGCAACCATTTGTAATGGTGGTGGCGGTGCTTCGGCATTAATCCTCGAACGAAATATATAAGCAATGCAATACGGCCTTTGCTATTTAAGCGTTGTCGCTTTAAGATCTGAAGCTTCTGATTCCAGCGAATTGGTTTCTCAAGTTCTCTATGGTGATTACTTTAAGGTTTTGGAACATCGAAAATCTTGGAGTCGAATTCGATTGGGATTTGACAGCTATGAAGGCTGGATAGACAATAAGCAATTTCAATTCATCGAAGAATCCGACTACAAACAGCTTCATAAATCACCGCCCTTAATGGCGATGGATTTGGTCGATTTTATATCCAATCAAAAACAGCAATTACATCCCATTTTATTAGGCTCAGCTTTGAATGGCCTCCCCTACTTAAATCACACTTTTGAAGGGGTTGAATCAGTTGGACATAAGGTTAAATCCAAACTTATTGAAACCGCCTTATTATATTTAAATACACCTTATTTATGGGGTGGAAAAACGCCTTTTGGAATTGATTGTTCTGGGTTTGTTCAAATGGTTTATAAACTAAATGGTTTCAAAATTCTGAGAGATGCTTCACAACAAGCCTCCCAAGGAGAAGCCCTCAGTTTCATAGAAGAAAGTGAACCAGGTGATTTAGCTTTTTTTGACAATAATGAAGGGGATATCATCCATGTGGGTATTATTATGGAGGACCATCATATTATTCACGCACATGGTAAAGTCCGGATCGATCTCTTAGATCAAAGTGGCATTTATAATGTGGACACCAGAACACACTCTCACAAACTAAGAGTTATCAAAAAAATAATCCCATAAAAAAAGCCATTCAAATTGAATGGCTTTTTTTATGACGGGTCAGGTCAACGTTGTAAACTATAATTACTCCTCGATTGAATCGGCAAGAGCTTTATATTCTTTATATTTTTCTGTATTTCCAGTCGCACTGTAAATATTCGACAAAGTTTTAGCGGCTTGAAAGTTAGCTGGATCTGTTTCAATAGCTTTTTCTAAATAAGGAATCGCATCCAAATACAATTGATTTCTATCTGCTTTGAGTTGATCATATTTTCTGTCATCTGCAGCCGAAGTTCCTAATTCATTCATTTGACTAAAAATTGCTTTTTCTTGATCCAATATTAAAACTGCTAAATTGATAAAAGCATTGGTGTAATCTGGCTTTAATTCAATTGCATTTAAATAATATTTTTTAGCATTCAGAAAGTCATCTGATTGAGCAGAGATAACTCCCAGGTTAAATTGAAGATCTGCATTGGATGGATCCATTTCAGTAGCAATTTCTAATAGCTCCTTAAACTTTTCGAGATTACCCATTTTGTAGTGGACATTCGCTTCTGTAAGAATTAAATTCACATTATCTGGATTCTCAGACCTTGCCAATTTCATCGCTTCTAGGGCTTTATCATTATTTCCAAGTTCGATATAAATTAAAGCTATCTGTTTGATGATTTCTGGAAACTTAGAATCGGTCAGTTTATCAGTTGGTGAGGAATGAGTTCCTGATTTGACAGACACATCTCTTAACACTTTGCTACCAAACGACTCTTCTTTTTGATCTTCTTTGCTAATTGCAAAATATTGTTTTTCAATCCCTGTATATCCTAAAGACTTCAACTCTTCATACATGGATAATGATTGATCATATGCTTTTGCACTCGTAGCTGTAGAAGCGGCATAATACAAATACACTGTATCTTTTTGAGACACACGATAAGCACTTTCAAAATGCTCAGAACACTTTAGGAACTTATCTTTTTCATATAATTTACTTGCTTTGTTCACTAGATGTGCGAAAATCAATTGCTTATGGGCAGTAGATTCTTGTTTAAAAGATGAATTTGTAATCGATTCCAAAGCTTCAGTAGCTTTTTTTACATCGTTAAAATTAGCTTTGCCGTTCTTGAAAAGTGATTTACTTTTAAATAAGTAATATTGACTCTTTGATTTATCATCCATTTGAGACATCAATGCTTCGGCAGCATCAAGAGCAGTTACAGCGGCTTCGAAATTATTTTTTTTCAATTCTTTCGCAGCTGTTTTTAATTCTTTTTTTTGTGCAATCGCAGAAAACCCTAGGGTTAACGCTATCACTAATACAAAATACTTGTTCATTATGTTCTAAATTTTAATTATTGTTCCTCTTCTTTTTTATCAAAAGTTGTGCCATCTGTTTGATCGCTATTGATTTCGGAAGTACTACCATCATCTGACTGATCGTTATTAGCTTCGAGCTCTTCCTCATCTTCACGCATGACTTTCGCGACAGCTGCAATGGAATCATTCCCTTTAAGATTAATTAAGCGAACCCCTTGAGTGGCACGCCCCATGACTCTTAAATCTTCCACAGCCAATCGTATGGCAACGCCTGATTTATTGATAATCATTAAGTCATCTTCATCGGTGACATTTTTGATGGAAACTAAATTACCTGTTTTATCAGTGATTGAAATTGTTTTAACCCCTTTTCCACCTCGATTCGTAATTCGGTAATCTTCTAAACTCGAACGTTTACCATACCCATTTTCAGAAACTACTAAGATATTACTTTCCATATCATCTACGGCAATCATTCCGATCACCTCATCTGAATCATGCGCTAAAGTAATCCCACGAACTCCTGAAGCACCACGACCCATTGGACGTGTTTTGGCTTCTTCAAATCGAATGGCTTTTCCTGATTTTAAGGCGAGCATAACTTGACTTTCGCCAGTGGTTAGTTTTGCTTCTAATAATTCATCATCTTCCTTAATGGTGATGGCATTAATTCCGTTGGTTCTTGGTCGAGAATACTGTTCTAAGGACGTCTTTTTGACTTGTCCTTTTTTAGTCGCCATAATCACATAGTGCGAGTTGGTATAGTCTTCATCTTTTAGATCTTGTGTACAAATAAAGGCTTTGACTTTATCATCTTGTTCAATATTTATTAAATTTTGAATGGCACGCCCCTTAGACGTTTTACTTCCTTCTGGAATTTCATACACACGCATCCAGAAACATTTTCCTTTTTGAGTGAAAAACAACATATACTGGTGATTGGTTCCAACAAATAAATGTTCTAGGAAATCTTCGTTACGTGTGGTTGAGGCTTTTTGTCCAACCCCGCCCCTATTTTGAGTTCTATATTCAGTTAATGACGTTCGTTTGATATAGCCTGCATGTGAAATTGTAATGACAACTTGCTCATTCGGAATCATATCTTCGATTGATAAATCGCCTCCTGCATACTCGATCACAGAACGACGCTCATCTCCATACTTATCTTTAACTACAGCAAGTTCGTCTTTAATAATGATCATTCGACGTTCTTTTTTATCAAGAATATCTTTTAAATCATCAATCGTTTTCATGATCGCTTCGTACTCTGCACGTAACTTATCTTGCTCTAAACCTGTCAATTGTCTTAATCGCATTTCAACAATCGCTTTGGATTGAATCTCGCTGAGTTTAAAACGTTCTATTAATTTTTCTCGGGCTTCTTCTGCATTCGAACAACTTCTGATGATGGCAATGACTTCGTCTATATTATCGGAAGCAATAATTAAACCTTCTAAAATATGCGCGCGTTCTTCGGCTTTTCTAAGCTCGTAAGTAGTACGTCGCACCACCACTTCATGTCGGTGTTCTACAAAATGATGAATCATATCTTTCAGATTCAACATTTCTGGACGGCCATTTACCAACGCAATATTATTGACACTAAAAGACGATTGTAGTGCTGTATATTTATAGAGTTTATTTAAAACAATGTTAGGAATGGCATCTCTTTTTAAGACATAGACAACACGCATTCCGTTTCGATCTGATTCATCACGAATGGTAGAAATACCTTCCATTTTTTTATCATTTACCAAATCGGCCGTTTTCTTAATCATATCGGCTTTATTGACTTGGTAAGGGATTTCGGTCACGATGATACATTCACGTCCGTTTACTTCTTCAATATTAGCCTTTGCACGCATGACCACTCGACCTCGGCCTGTTTTGAACGCTTCTCTAACACCATCATAGCCATAAATAATTCCACCTGTTGGAAAATCAGGGGCTTTAACGTGTGTAATTAATTCATCTATTTCTATTTCAGGATTTTCAATATAGGCTGTAATTCCGTCTACCACTTCGGTGAGATTATGAGGGGGCATATTGGTCGCCATCCCTACTGCAATCCCAGATGCACCATTGACCAATAGTCCTGGAATTCGGGTTGGTAAAACCGTTGGTTCCTGGAGGGTGTCATCAAAATTTAATTTATGATCCACCGTTTCTTTATCAATGTCCGCAAGCATATCTTCCGATATTTTACGCATTCTGGCTTCCGTATAACGCATTGCTGCAGGACTATCGCCATCAATCGATCCGAAATTTCCTTGTCCGTCAACTAACATGTATCGCAAGCTCCATTCCTGAGCCATACGAACCATGGCGTCATATACAGAGGTGTCTCCATGCGGGTGATACTTTCCTAAAACTTCCCCAACAATTCTTGCCGATTTTTTATGAGCGGTGTTTGATCTCACACCAAGTTCGTGCATTCCAAACAATACCCTGCGATGAACAGGCTTCAAACCATCCCTTACATCAGGAAGTGCTCGAGACACAATAACCGACATCGAATAATCGATGTAGGCCGACTTCATTTCATCTTCAATATTAATGGGGATTAACTTTTCGCCTTCTATCATTTTACACTATATTTTTGTATGTTTTATAACCAAGCTAATATACTACTTTTCAAATTATTATTGATCGAATTTCTGTGGCTTTTTTAATCAAATTTATCAACAATTTAAAGAAGCTAAATCGTTAATAAATACAGCTCCAAAAATTTTGATTTTAATTAGTTTTTACTATCATTTGTATTAATGAAAAATAAATGAGGTATAGTTTTTGATTTAATGCCTTTGAATTTGTAATTTTAACCAAAGAATTTTTATGGATGATAATTTTTCCCCTCGAGTTAAAGATGTAATTTCTTTCAGCAAAGAAGAAGCACTACGTCTGGGTCATGATTTTATTGGCACCGAACATCTTATGTTGGGGCTTTTAAGAGATGGCAATGGCAAAGCAATCGATATTTTAAATGCATTGGATGTTGATTTGAGTCATTTGCGTCGCAAAGTAGAAATTCTGAGTCCTGCCAATCCAAGTATCATGGTTTCTTCCAATGAAAAGAAGAACCTTCATTTGACACGGCAAGCTGAACGTGCTTTAAAAACAACTTTTTTGGAAGCCAAACTCTTTCAAAGTAAATCTATAAATACGGCACATTTACTTTTATGTGTTTTGAGAAATGAAAACGACCCTACAACGAAACTTTTAAATAAACTAAAAGTGGATTACGAGGGTGTAAAAGAACAATTTAAATATATGATCACAAACGACGATTCATACACTGATAGTACTCCAAAAGCAGAATCTTTTCCGAGTGAAGACCTCCCAAAAGAAGAGGATAAAGACAGTTCATTTGGTCAAAGTGGAACTCAGAAAGGGACCAAAAAGTCTAAAACACCTGTTCTAGACAATTTTGGTAGAGATCTTACAGCCATGGCTGAAGAAGGAAAATTAGACCCTGTTGTTGGGCGTGAAAAAGAAATCCAACGAGTGTCTCAAATTTTGAGTCGCCGAAAGAAAAACAACCCTTTACTCATTGGCGAGCCTGGTGTCGGCAAATCGGCCATAGCAGAAGGCTTGGCCATTCGAATTATCAAACGAAAGGTCTCACGAATCTTATTTAATAAACGCGTCGTGACTTTAGATTTAGCGAGTATTGTGGCCGGTACAAAATACCGTGGTCAATTTGAGGAACGCATGAAAGCAGTGATGAATGAGCTTGAAAAAAATGATGACATCATTTTATTTATTGACGAAATTCATACCATTGTCGGTGCTGGTGGCGCCACCGGAAGTTTAGATGCTTCTAACATGTTTAAGCCTGCCTTAGCACGTGGCGAACTACAATGTGTTGGAGCGACAACACTTGATGAATACAGACAACATATCGAAAAAGATGGCGCACTAGAACGTCGTTTTCAAAAGGTCATTGTAGAGCCGACCACCGTTGAGGAAACCATTGAGATTTTAAATAATATTAAAAACAAATACGAAGATCATCATAATGTCGATTATACAGATGCCGCTATTGAAGCCTGTGTCAAACTAACAAATCGCTACATGACCGATCGGTTTTTACCTGACAAAGCAATTGATGCATTGGATGAGGCCGGCTCGCGAGTCCACATCACAAATATTAATGTGCCAGATCAAATTGTTGAATTAGAAGCAGAACTTGAAGAAGTGAAGGCCACTAAAAATTCGGTTGTTAAAAAACAGAAATATGAAGAAGCTGCTAAACTTAGGGATGACGAAAAACGTTTAGAAAAAAGCCTTGCAGATGCGCAGGAAAAATGGGAAACCGATTCCAAATTAAACCGTATTGTGGTCACCGAAGAAAACGTGGCAGAAGTAGTGTCTATGATGACCAGTATTCCTGTAAATCGAATTGCACAAAAAGAAAGTAATAAATTATCAAAACTCCCTGAGCTCATTAACGGTAAAGTGATTGGCCAAGACGAAGCAGTTTCAAAGGTTGTGAAAGCGATTCAGAGGAATCGTGCTGGACTTAAAGATCCCAATAAGCCCATTGGGTCATTTATATTTTTAGGACAAACAGGCGTTGGTAAAACACAACTCGCTAAAGTTCTTGCCAGAGAATTATTTGACAGTGAAGATGCCCTAGTGAGAATTGACATGAGCGAATACATGGAAAAATTTGCAATCTCAAGATT
>TARA_B110000902_G_scaffold141167_1_pt1 | contig 10332 bp, 9 predicted proteins | sample TARA_B110000902 | Tara Oceans TARA_B110000902 (sample SAMEA4398009) | marine metagenome | biome: Polar Biome; feature: [SRF] surface water layer (ENVO:00010504); material: water (ENVO:00002006), including particulate matter (ENVO:01000060) such as... | depth 5 m | reverse complement strand
TAATAATGCACCAATGACCCTGTTACAGGTCACAAATATTAGTAAAAAGTTTGGTGACTTTTATGCTAATGACAACCTTAATCTATCGATAGAAACGGGTAAAGTACACGCCTTATTAGGCGAAAATGGGGCAGGCAAGTCTACCCTAGTTAAAATGATGTATGGTGCTTTGCAACCGACGTCTGGCAGTATTTTTTGGCAAGGCCAAGAGACCTTGATAGCCAGCCCAGCGCATGCAAGAGAGCTGGGCATTGGTATGGTATTCCAACATTTTTCATTGTTCGAAGCCCTTACTGTGGCTGAAAATATTAGCCTTGCTTTGCCAGTGCAGCTGCGCCAAGGTGACTTAAGCCAGCGAATTGCTGACCTTTCATTAGATTATGGCTTACCCCTTAACCCCGCTGCATTGGTTGCAGACTTATCTGTTGGAGAAAGGCAGCGCATAGAGATTGTTCGTTGCCTGTTGCAACAGCCTAAACTTCTTATTATGGACGAACCGACTGCGGTTCTTACCCCTCAAGAGGCCCAAGCTTTATTTTCAACCTTACGCCGTTTGGTAGAAGAGGGCTGTGCCGTACTCTACATTTCTCATCGCCTAGAAGAAGTAAAACAAATATGCCATGACGCGACTATTTTACGCCACGGTAAACTTGTTGCAGAAGTTGATCCCAAGGTAGAGACTGCTGCTACCCTAGCGCAGCTAATGGTGGGTAGTAGTGTGCATCAGGTGAGTCGTGATGCTAATGGTGAAATAGGTGAGGTTTTGTTATCTCTTTCTCACCTTTATCAAACTTCGTCTGCTCCTTTTGGTGTTGATCTTGTAGATGTAAATTTGCAAGTTAAAAGTGGGGAGATACTAGCTATTGCAGGGGTTGCAGGTAATGGCCAAGGTGAGCTTTTTAGTGTAATTTCTGGGGAAGAACGTAACCCGCAGCAACACTTTATTTCACTATTAGGGCAGGTCAGTGACGGCCTTAATATTAATCAACGGCGGCTTTTAGGGGCGGCCTTTGTTCCTGAAGAGCGCATGGGACATGGCGCAGTAGAACATTTAAGTTTAACTAATAATATCCTCCTGTCTCGCCATGCGTGTAATGATGAAGGGTCCTCGTTAGATCGAGGATGGTTTGGAATAGATCGGCGTCAGCTAGCCCAGTTGAATAAGGCTATTAGCATCAACTACGACGTGCGCAAGTCTAGGGAAGATGACGTGGCAGGTTCTTTGTCTGGTGGCAATCTGCAAAAGTTTGTTGTGGGCAGAGAACTTAATCGCAAACCTAAAGTTTTGGTTATTAACCAACCGACATGGGGCGTTGATGCTGGGGCAGCAGCGTTAATCCGCCAAGCAGTTATTGACCTATCACGACAAGGCAGCGCTATTTTAATTATTAGCCAAGATTTGGATGAAATATTTGAGTTAGCCGATACTATTGCCGTCATATCTAGAGGGCAATTATCGCCGAGCTATGCAGCTAGTGAGCTTTCTCGAGAAAAAATAGGTTTAATGATGGCTGGTTCCCATGAACAAACTGCGCAAGCATTTGGAGCTTAATGTGCAATTAATTTTAGAAAAACGCCCTCAGTCTTCAGGCTTAATGAATTTATTTTCTCCCTTACTAGCCATAGTGCTTACCGTAGTAGTTGGAGGGCTGATTTTTGCAGCGATGGGTAAACCCCCCCTTACTGCACTATATTTATATTTTATAGATCCTTTGACCAGTTGGTGGTCTGTTGAGGAGGTATTAGTCAAAGCTGGGCCATTAGTGCTCATCGGTGTTGGTTTAGCGGTGTGTTTTAAAGCTAACGTTTGGAATATAGGTGCTGAAGGTCAACTGACAGTTGGGGCCCTTATGGGCGCTATTATTCCCATATTATGGGGAGAGTGGCAATCGCCTTTAGCTCTGTTAGCCATGCTATGTTTAGGCGCATTAGGTGGTGCACTATTTGCATTGATCCCCGCTTGGCTAAAAACTCATTTTGGGGTTAATGAGATTCTTACCAGTTTGATGCTAGTTTATATTGCTCAGTTACTTTTGGACTGGTTCGTACGAGGCCCCTGGAAAGATCCCAATGGTTATAACTTTCCAAAGTCCGTATCGTTTGAAGGCTGGCATCTACTGCCCATGTGGGGTGATGGGCGAATGCATTTTGGCTTAATAGTGTCGTTGGTCGCTGCGTTAGTCCTGTTTTGGATAATGCGCCACACGCTAAAGGGTTTTGAGATTAATGTTGTGGGGAGTGCACCCAGAGCAGGTACTTTTGCAGGGTTTTCACAAACTAAAATGGTGTGGTTCTGTTTTGCTCTGTCTGGAGGCCTTGCAGGGCTTGCTGGGTTAATCGAAGTGGCGGGGCCAATAGGACAGTTACAGCCTCAAATTTCACCTAACTATGGTTTTACAGCGATTATTGTCGCATTTTTGGGACGTTTAAACCCTCTGGGAGTCATCTTTGCCGGCATCTTGTTAGCCATTAGTTACATTGGCGGTGAAGGTATACAAATTGAATTAGGGATTTCCAGCAAAATTACTCAGATGTTTCAGGGCATGTTGTTATTCTTTATTTTGATGTGCGATACACTAATTTTATATCAGCTTAAATGGATAAGTACTAAACCTAATCAACCTACTTCAGGTCATGCGTCATGAGCCCATACGAAGCAATACTTTTAACCATTATCACAGCGTCTACTCCCTTGTTATTAGCCGCAATCGGTGAGTTGGTAGTGGAACGCTCAGGGGTGCTCAATCTCGGTATAGAGGGCATGATGGTAATGGGCGCTGTCTGTGGTTTTGCTGCCGCTCATGTTACTGGTTCTGCCTGGTTAGGGGTTATTGCTGCTACCTTTGCAGGTATTGCCACGTCTTTATTATTTGGCCTACTGACGCAAACCTTAATGACTAACCAAGTTGCAACGGGCTTAGCAATTACACTATTAGGGCTCGGGCTTTCGGGTTTAATTGGTAGTGGATTTGTTGGTTTACCAGGGGTTAAGTTAGCTAACGTGTCCATACCATGGCTATCAGACCTGCCTTATGTGGGTCGATTAATCTTTGGACAAGATCCGCTAGTTTATGTTTCCATTGCGTTAACTGCAGGTGTGGCTTATACGTTAAATCACACCCGAATGGGGTTAATTATCCGTGCTGTTGGGCAAAATCATGCTTCTGCTCACAATTTAGGCTACCGTGTAGTTGCAGTGCGCTATGCTTGTATTGCTTTTGGTGGCGCCACATCTGGTCTTGCTGGGGCCTATTTATCTTTGGTTTACACACCTCAGTGGATAGAAAATATGACTGCAGGCAGGGGGTGGATTGCTCTGGCATTAGTGGTATTCTCTACTTGGTTACCAGGTCGGTTAGCCGCTGGAGCCTATTTATTTGGCGGTGTATGGATTTTGGGACTGTATGCTCAAGGTATGGGTGTTGGTATACCATCACAACTGCTATCTTCACTGCCATACGTTGCAACTATTCTAGCTTTGGTTATTATTTCTACTAATCGACGCTTATCTTTGATCAATACCCCTGCCTCTTTAGGGCAAGGTTTTGTACCCGATCGTTAAGCTTAGCTTAAGGTCACTAATGCTGTAACATTTTAATAACCAGTCATCGTAATAGATGAGGAGAAGTTTTATGAAGAAGTTGCTCACGACTGCAGCCAGCATTGCGCTGGTCTCAGCACTATCCATTTCTGCTGTTGCAGCAGATAAGCTCAAGGTTGGTTTTATCTACATTGGTCCTCCAGGCGACTTTGGTTGGACTTATCAACATGATCAAGGGCGCCAAGCGATTGATGCTCGTTTAGGTGATCATGCAGAAACAGTATTCGTTGAAAATGTACCCGAAGGCCCGGACGCTGAGCGCACAATCACTCGCTTGGCTCGTCAAGGTGCTGGCTTAATTTTCACTACGTCGTTTGGCTACATGGACCCAACCTTAAATGTTGCGGCTAAGTTCCCAGATGTTAAGTTTGAACATGCCACTGGTTACAAACGCACAGATAACGTGTCTACTTATGGCGCACGCTTTTATGAAGGCCGTTATGTCATTGGTCAAATTGCTGCCAAGATGTCTAAATCAGGTGTCGCTGGGTACATTGGCTCTTTCCCAATTCCTGAAGTAGTGCGCGGCATTAATGCGTTCTTATTAGGCGCTCAAACTGTTAATCCAGACTTTAAGCTAAAAGTGGTATGGGCCAACTCTTGGTTTGACCCTGGCCGTGAAGCCGATGCGGCTAAAGTGTTAATTAGCCAAGGTGCAGATATTATCACCCAACATACGGACTCTACAGCTGCAGTTCAAGTGGCAGAAGCGCAGGGTGTTTATGCCTTTGGTCAGGCCTCAGATATGGCTGCATTTGCTCCTAACGCTTTGCTAACCTCTATTATTGATAACTGGGCGGACTATTATGTTGATCGCACACAAGCCGTATTAGATGGATCATGGGTAAGCACTGATACGTTTGGTGGAATGGATACGAATATGGTTCAAATGGGCCCATTCGTGAACATGCCAGCTGACGTTAAAGCTATGGCAGAAACCACCACAGCGGCTATTACAGCTGGTGAACTTCACCCCTTTGCTGGCCCTGTATATAAGCAGGATGGTTCTTTAGCTGCTGCTGAAGGCGAAGTGGTTGATCTTGGTACTTTGCTAGGCATGGACTGGTATGTTAAGGGAGTTGATGACCAGCTATAAGCTGACCAACGCATAGTCAGAATTGACTAGCGAACACAAAAAAACCCGCCTCAGGCGGGTTTTTTAATGCCTATTGTTTAAGTTTAGTAACGTTAACAAAGAGGCTGAGTTGCTGACCTGGCTGAAGGTATTTTTTCAGCAATTGGTTCCACTTTTGAATGTCTTTAACCGTGACACTAAAGCGATGTGCAATAACTGAGAGGTTGTCTCCAGAACGTACCTTGTAGGTGAGTTTTTTTACTATGTTACGTTGTGCAGCGGGAAGTTTATTACTGCTGCTTCGTGGCCATATATTGAGTTTGTCACCAATTTGCAACACAGATTTAGAACTAAGTTTATTCCAACTTGCAATTTGTTTAATGCTCACTTTATATTTTTTCGCAATCTTCCAAAGGCTGTCGCCACTTTTAACCTTATATTCAACTCGTTTGCTGGCTTGAGTTTGGTTAATTTGCTTTTGCCTGGCAATAACACGTTGCGCAGCACTTAAGGTATATGCTGCCGCATCCTTGCTTGCTATAGGTATCATGAGCGTTTTACCCGCACGAATCATTGTGCCATCAACGTTATTAATAGTTCGCAATAATTCAACACTAACGTGATATCGGTTGGCAAGCCTCAGCAAGCTATCACCAGGCACTATGGTATATCTTTCCCAAGATACCCTTTTACTTGAAGGCAGTTTTGCAAGGTTGGAGTTAAAGGTGTTTAAGTGAGCAATAGGAATGAGCAGGTGGTGGGGGCCTTGTGGATCTGTTGCCCATTGGTTAAAGGCAGGGTTTAACCGATACATTTCATCCGTAGTAATCTTAGCCATCTCTGCCGCTTGAGCTAAGTCAATTTGAGACCCAACATCTATGGATTTAAAATAGGCTTTATTAGCGATACTGTTCAGAGTATCTGTGCCAGCTTGTTCGGAAATAACCTGCGCTACGGCTAATAGTTTAGGCACATAATTCATGGTTTCTTTAGGCAGATCTAATGACCAAAAATCAGTAGGTTTCCCCAATTTTTTATTACGTTTAATGGCTTTCAGTACAGTTCCCTGGCCACCATTGTAGGAAGCAATAGCGAGTAACCAGTCACCATCAAACATTTTGTGTAATTGTAACAAGTACTTATGAGCTGCTTTGGTAGATGCCACAATATCTCTGCGGCCGTCGTACCACCAGTTTTGTTTTAGACCAAAACTGCGTCCGGTAGATGGAATAAATTGCCACGCGCCAGAAGCGCGCCCTGAAGAATAAGCAAAGGGGTCAAAGCCACTCTCAATAATAGGAAGTAGGGCAATCTCAGCAGGTAGCGACTGGTCTAAGGCGCTATGCAGCATAAAATGGTAGTAGCGGCTGGCCCTGGTGGTTACTCGGTGCATATACGCTTTGTGTGAATTGTACCAATTATAATGTTGATCAATGCGGGCGTTGACAACCTTGCTTAAACCATAATTAGCTACAGTTATTTGCCAAAGATCTAGATCTGGAATTATGTCTGGAATTATGTCTGGAACTATTTCTATCGTTTTTTCTGAAACCATTGTTGCCGACACATCTATTGGTGTGACAGGGTTATTATTTTTGTGGGGCTCTGAAAGAAAATGTGCAGCTTCAGAAGTGCTGGCATCAGAATCAATTTCAGACCAACCCAATAAGTTATTATTAACTATTTTTTCGGCAATGGCTTGGGCTGTTGGATAAGCCTGTTCTTCAACGTTGTAACTAATTACATTCGATGGCTGTAATGATTTTGCTATATTGATGACACTTTCTATGGGGGGGGTCAAGGCTTCAAAAGTGGCATTAGCCAAAGGAGTATCAGTGATCGTAGCTTTGGCAACTGCATCAGCGTCAGGCGCCGCAACAACATCAGAAATTTCTACAACATCAAAGGCATTGGCACTGCCTGTCACATCATCAATGTTGGCAACTTTAGCAGTATCTGAGTTAGATAGATTAGGTTGCAAAATAGGTGTTTGGCAGGCGCTAAGAGATACCGCTGCAGCCACATAAAATATGGGTTTAAGCTGGCGCTTAAAGGAATGGTGTAAAGAAATTCTTGTCAAGGCAGTGTTCACAATTAAAATATCAAAAGGCTGTTGATTTTAGCAGGCTAGCTGCGTAGGTCAATATAGAACCCTAAGTCTTGTTATAGTTCCTTAGTTTTTATCCTTTATAATCCCTAAAAGCTGTTTTTCCACTGTCGTAGCGCTGCAAAAACGTCACTAGGGCTATTTAAAGCTTGACCCTTGTAGAACTCGGCACTGGCAATTACTGCTTTATCATGCGTGCGCACAAACGGGTTAATAGCAGATTCTTGCGCTAAGCAGGTAGGTAATGTCACTCCATTTTTAGCACGTATGCGTTTACACATTCGTTGGGCCAACTTTAGGGCATCATTGTTACCATCTACAGTCATAGCAAACTCTAAATTGGCTAAACTATATTCATGGGTTGGGTAAGCTTTGGTGGTTCCAGGTAACGCCATTATTTTACTCAATGAGTGATGCATTTGTTCTGGTGTGCCTTCGAATACTCGGCCACAACCGGCCAAAAATAAAGTATCACCGCAAAATAATAGGCCTTGCTCATCACTGTGGTAGGCAATGTGGTCTAGCGTATGTCCAGGAATTTCAATGACCTTAAACTTTGAACCAAATACATTGACGGTATGACCTTCGACAACGCTCTGGGTTGTCCCAGAGTACGGACTATTAATAGGTCCAAAAATAGGTAGCTCTCCAAAATAATTCACCAGATCAGCAATGCCCCCAGTATGATCAGCATGATGGTGGGTGACTAATATTGCAGACAACTTTCTTTCTATTTTTATTGCATGTTCAATAACTACGTGTGCATCACCTGGATCCACCACAATAAAAGTGTCAGATTTTACATCCTCAATGCACCAGATATAGTTATCTTCAAAAGCTGGTATAGGCGTGATAGTTAGACTTGAAGGCATTGTCTGCATGGTTTGGTCTTTCTTAGAGCTTTGTATGGATCATTAGAGTAGCGGTGCTGGCTAAATTACGCAAGCAAGGTGGCTGAGAATGCCTTATTATAACGCATGAATAATTCTACCCACCTGAAGCCCTACCCATTTGAAGAACAGCAGTTTACTAGCTGGTTATGCAGTGCAAAAGGTGCGTCATTTATGGTGCAAGAGCAGCAACAACTGAATTCTTTAATGCCTAAAGCTTTTGGCCATTACAGCGTTTATTTAGGCCTCAATGCTAAGCTGAGTGCGAGCCTAACAAGCCCAATTAAAAATGCCATTGCCTTAACATCACATCGTCATTTAGGTGGCCACGCAGTAATGGATCCGCATCAGTTACCTCTGGCTACTGAAGCCATAGATTTGTTGGTGCTGCAGCATGTGTTAGATATGAGTGATAATCCTCATCAGATTCTTCGAGAAGCCGCGCGTGTTATTAACTCCGGTGGCCGCCTTGTGATAACAGGTCTTAACCCTTATAGCTTTTGGGGCTTGTGGAGACGACTAAGGCTCAAGCGTGGAGTGCCGTGGCGGGCTAATTTCTTAGCACAACACAGGCTTAAAGATTGGCTTACCTTATTAAGTTTCGGTGACTTTGATATTAAGCCTGTATATGATTGCTCGCCAGCTAAATGGAAGACTAGGCCGTGGCTGAGCTGCCTTGCGATTCCTTTGGGTGCTGGGTATGTTTTATCAGCAGTAAAGCAAGAGACACGAGTACATTTACTTAAAGCAAATTGGCGCAATCGCGTGGTCAATCCTAGTTTTGGTTTGGCAGGAGCTACTCGACAAACGAGTCAAAAAGAATAACCTTTGGAGATGAATTGATTGGCTACAGATCACATTGAATTATTTACTGACGGCGCATGCAAAGGTAACCCTGGTCCTGGTGGATGGGGCGTATTAATGCGCTTTAAAGAGCAAGAAAAGCGTTTATATGGTGGCGAACCATTAACCACTAATAATCGTATGGAGCTTATGGCAGCTATTAAAGGGCTAGAGGCTTTAACTCGTCCGTGCAAAGTTGATCTTACGACTGACTCTCAGTATGTGCGCAAAGGAATTACTGAATGGATCTTTAATTGGCGTAAAAACAACTGGCGCACTGCAGCCAAAAAACCTGTTAAAAATGCTGATCTTTGGCAAATGTTAGACCAAGCTGTGCAGCCTCATGAAGTAGAATGGCATTGGGTTAAAGGGCATAGTGGCCATGTAGAAAACGAAATTGCTGATGACCTTGCCAACTTAGGTGCCGCAGAACAAGCTGTATAATCTCTTAAGGAACAAACTATGCGATTAATAGTATTAGATACAGAAACAACGGGCTTAGAGCCCAAGCAGGGCCATCGGTTAATTGAGGTTGGCGCATTAGAAATGGTTAATAGACGCCTAACTGGTAAGAGTTTTCACGAATATGTCCAGCCAGAACGTGATATCCCCATGGAAGCGCAGGCTGTGCATGGCATCACTGAAGACTTCTTAAAAGGTAAAGCATTATTTTCTACTATTGCTGATGACTTTATTGAGTTTGTCAGAGGTGCTGAACTGATTATTCACAATGCACCCTTTGACCTTGGGTTTTTAGACAATGAATTGGCCATTGCGGGAAAAGCTGTGGGGCGAAGTTATCCGAAAATTGCGGATATTTGTAAAATAACAGATTCTTTAAAACTTGCCCGCCAAAAACATCCAGGGCAAAAAAACAACCTTGATGCGCTCTGTCGACGTTATGGCATTAACAATGCGCACCGAGAATTACATGGTGCATTGTTAGACTCTGAGATCTTAGCTGACGTCTATCTGCTCATGACGGGTGGACAAACTGACTTAATGCTGGCTACCCAAACAGTTTCTGTGGGTGGTGGAGCCACCACTATTAATAGCAAAGTGACTTTGCAAGCCGGCTCACTGCCAGTGGTGTTAGCTACTAATGAAGAGCTCCATGCTCACCAAATTAAGCTAGAAACTGTGGCTAAAGCTTCAGATGGTCAATGTCTCTGGTTGAATGCTTAGGAAAAATTAAGCTTTACAACTCGTTCTTCGGCCATAATGCAGACCTTAAAAAGCCGCAATTTTCGCGGCTTTTTAAGCTTTAAGGCAAAAGCATCTAACCTTAATGCAGTTAATGAAAAGCTAAATAGGCCGCTGCAGGTTTGAGTAAGCAAGCATATAAGTGGCTATTTAATTGGCATATGTAGGGTATTAACCCATTTTAAATAATTGACTTAGTCGCGTGCCTAACATCACATCGCCTTCAGCTTGAAGACGCCCCCCCATGAAGGCGGCCATGCCATCCAGCTCCCCAGATACAATCTCTGTAAGTGTCTCAGAGTCCATAGACATCGTGATTTCTGGATCATCGTGATTGCCTAAACTGCTAGCACATGTGGCGTTATCGATGGTGACAAAGAAATCGTCATCGTCAGAAATGCAAAACTGAAATGTTGCTTCTAAGTCTTCAGCTTCGTCAGCGACAAATGCAGATTGCATTTGCTCCATAATTTGAGCTACAGCCATTGGTTTAATCCTTTTTTTAAGTTTAATCAGTTTGATTCTATGGGTTTTTTTAAGTTAAATCAAACGATCGTTTGAATTGTAGATTTGATGCATGTTTAATTATGGTTTTAAGGCCCACTAGACTAGA
>TARA_B110000902_G_scaffold238126_1_pt1 | contig 10341 bp, 8 predicted proteins | sample TARA_B110000902 | Tara Oceans TARA_B110000902 (sample SAMEA4398009) | marine metagenome | biome: Polar Biome; feature: [SRF] surface water layer (ENVO:00010504); material: water (ENVO:00002006), including particulate matter (ENVO:01000060) such as... | depth 5 m | reverse complement strand
ATTTTTTTCAGCTTGCCCGCTTCACTTTCAAAACCAGAAACATTGCCTAATAAAAACTGCATTTCATCGGCTTCACACAAGGCTTCCATTTTCGCCACACTAGCGGGTGCCGCTTTAAACTTAAGATTGCGATGAATCAAGGTCACCGAATTAGCGATTGGCTGCAGCGCTAAACTCCAATCTAAAGCAGAATCTCCACCGCCAAGCACAACCACATCTTTACCACGATACTGCTCAGCAGATTTCACGTTATAAACTAGCTGATCGCCCTCAAACTGGTCTATTTCTGGCACTCTTAGGCGTATCGGGGTAAACGAACCCATGCCGGCGGCAATAATTACTGCCTGAGCTAAAAATTCTTGGCCAGTATTAGTTTTGACTAAAAATTTTCCATCAGCCTGCTTATCTAAAAAATTCACTTCTTGGCCGAAATGGAAGGTAGCGTCAAATGGTGCGATTTGCTCCAACAACCGATCGGTTAACTCCTGCGCCCCAATCGCTGGGCAGGCCGGAATGTCATATATCGGCTTATCAGGATAAAGTTCACTGCATTGCCCACCGGGCTTATCTAAAGACTCAATCACATGAGCTTTTAAACCTAGTAAACCGAGCTCAAAAACTTGGAACAAACCAGTTGGGCCTGCGCCGATAATTACTACTTCTGCGTTAATCACAACTTATTCCTCACTAATTAATCATTGATATAACTATAAGGCTGAGCTATAAATAAGTAAATTTGATTATATATATATTCCATTTCAATTTTTCTGATATAGGATTAATCATGAGAATTACCCTCAAACAGTTATCAGTGTTTAATGCCGTTGCCAAAACTAGCTCTGTCAGCAAAGCAGCCGACAGCATTGCCTTAAGCCAGTCAGCTACTAGCATGTCGCTGGCTGAACTAGAAAAACAACTCGACGCACCGCTGTTTCATCGCCACGGCAAGCGCCTACAACTCAATGATTATGGTCGCTGGCTTCAACCTAAAGTGCATCAGTTATTACAACAAGCTCTAGAAATAGAACACAGTGCCAATGATGACTTTTTACAGGGCCATTTAAAAATTAGTGCTAGTTCAACTATTGGCAACTATTTAGTGCCGGCGATGATTGGGGAGTTTGCCAAAACTCATCCCCAGGTAGAAATAGACCTTAGTGTTGGCAATACCGAGCATGTAATTGACGACATGCTGCATTTGCGAGCCGACATTGGTTTAATTGAAGGCCCTTGCCACACTCAGCAACTAAGTTGTCAGCCTTGGCGCACTGACTCTCTAAAAGTATTTTGCAGACCTGACCATCCACTGGCTAGAAAAAATAAAATAACTGCCAATATGATGATTAATGAGTCGTGGATACTACGTGAGCCAGGATCAGGAACTCGCGAGATATTCTCCCTCGCCTGCCGCGGCGTCATGAGCAATCTAAAGGTAAAGCTAGAGCTGGGTAATAGCGAGGCTATAAAGCAAGCGGTGAAAACAGGGCTTGGCCTAGGCTGCTTATCAGAGTTAGCGTTGAAGTCAGAAATTAAACATCAGGAACTTAAAGCACTAAACACTCCTGCGTTAAATCTCAGTAGAGAGCTCAGTATTATTCAGACCAAAAACGTTCATGAGAGTATGGTGTTACAAGCATTTAAAACACATATTGGCTAACAAAAAAGCCCAGCATAAGCGGGGCCTTTAAGATCAAGTACACTTCGTTTTAGGCGGCGTTAGCATCAACCAAAGCTGCTTTGCCATTAATAGCAATATTTCTTGGCTTAAGTGCCTCGGGCACTTCTTTAACCAAACTTATCACTAGCAAGCCGTTAGCAAGGGCCGCACCTTTAACTTCAACATGATCAGCTAAGTTAAACTTTCTTTCGAAGGTACGATTAGCAATACCCTTGTAAAGATACTCGCCACTATCTTCCATAGCAGCTTGCTCGCCACGAATTGACAGCACACCTTTTTCAGTTTGAATGTTCAAATCAGCTTCATCAAAACCGGCTAAGGCTAAAGTGATTGAATATTCATTTTCGCCAACCACTTCAATATTATAGGGGGGATAACCGCCAGCTGATGATTCATTTCGCATTGCAGTATCTAGCAGCGATCCAAAACGATCAAAGCCTATGCTACTGCGATATAGGGGGGATAAATCTATTCTATTCATAATATATTCTCCGTTGAAGCAATATAAATTAATGGGATGCGCCTACTCTACGAGAGACATAAGCACCCAATTTATATAAGTCCAATGAAAAATATTTCAAGGGCTGGATAAAAGATTTTGTTTAGTTACTCAACTAGCGTGAGAATCAAATTGTAATTTAGCTAAGCGCTGATACAGCTCAGAACTTTGCATCAATTCACTATGCTTACCAGTAGCCACTATCTTGCCTCTATCAAGCACAGCTATTTTATCGGCATGCAAAATAGTAGATAAGCGATGGGCAATAATAATAGTAGTCCTGTTCTGCATAAGCTTTTCTAGAGCCAGCTGAACTTGATGTTCGCTCTCTGCATCCAGAGCGCTGGTCGCCTCATCCAATAATAATATTCGCGGATCTTTTAATATTGCTCGGGCGATAGCGACTCGTTGTCGCTGACCACCAGATAACCTTACCCCCTGCTCACCTAGAAAACTGCCATAGCCCTCCGGTAATTTACAAATAAACTCGTGGGCATAAGCCGCCCTCGCTGCAGCTTCCACCTCTGCATCGGTAGCATCAGGTTTGCCATAACGAATATTATAAGACACGTCAGCACTGAACAATGCTGGCTGCTGTGATACCACCGCTAATTGCTGACGTAAATCATGAGGGTCAAACTGACGTATATCTTCCTGCGCTAAATTAACATGGCCCGACTGGGGATCATAAAACCGCTGCAATAACTCAAACACAGTAGACTTACCAGCACCTGAAGGGCCAACTAAAGCTAAGCTTTTACCCTCCTCAATTAGTAAACTAAAGTCATCCAAAGCCAACTCATCTGGCCTTGATGGATAACAAAAATTCACCTTGTCAAAAGATAATTCAGCGGCTAAGGAGATTGGCGCTATCGCGCCTTTTTCAGGTGCCAAAATTTCACTCGGGGCCTCCATCAGCTCTACCAATCTATCGGTTGCTCCTGCGGCGCGCTGCAGCTCACCAAACACTTCAGATAAAGTAGCTACGCCGCTAGCAACAATAATGGCATAAAACACAAACGCACCTAAATCACCGCCGCTCATATTGCCGGCTAAAACATCACGTCCGCCAACCCACAACATTGCCGACAACGCACTAAACACTAACAAAATAACAACTGCGATTAACCACGCTCGTTGCGATACTCGCCGGCGCGCAACAGAAAAAGCGTTTTCGACTTCTTTAGCAAAAGATGATTTTTCAGTATTTTCCTGAGTGTAACTTTGGACCGTTTTAATATTCTGAATAATTTCGCCAGCATAAGTACCAACATTGGCAATGGTGTCTTGGCTTTGCCTCGATAAGGTACGTACCTTTCTGCCATAAAATAAAATAGGTACTAAGACAATGGGCACAACGCCAAGCACCATCATTGTTAGTTTAAAATTAGTCACCAACAACATCAGCAACGCACCAGCCATAGTTAGCGAAGAACGCAATGCCATTGAAACTGATGACCCTATAATTGACTGCAATAAGGTAGTATCAGTGGTTAACCGCGACATAATTTCGCCACTGCGGTTAGTTTCAAAATAACTAGGGTGCAAGGTGATAATATGATTAAACACTTCTAATCGAATGTCGGCACTAACCCGCTCACCCAGCCAAGACACCAAATAAAAGCGAATAAATGTACCTATCGACATGAAAAATGCCAACAGTACAATAAAGCCTATTGCTTTATTTAATTGATCTTGGGAGCCGCCGACAAAACCTTCATCAATCAAGATACGAACGCCTTGACCAATCGCCAAAGTAATAGCCGCTGTAAAAATTAACGCGCAACTTGCAGCAATCAACCGACTTTTATACGGTAGCAAATAACCAAACAATACAAACAGTGATGACATCTTTTTCACTTTAGCCATGATTTTTCCTAAAGGCTGCTTTCTACAAAATAAAAAAAGCGACGCCAAATCTGGCATCGCCCACTGAAGCAAAATATGATAATTTAAGGTGCGATTTTTATCCTATTATGACCAGCAGATTTGGCCTCAATTAATGCGTTATCCGCCGCTTCAATAACGCTAGTTATATCAGTTATCTCGGCTTTAATAGCAGAAATACCAGCACTAAACGTAACATTAAAATTACCCACTGCACTGGCTTGTACTAACATGGCAAATTCTTGCCTAATACTGTCAATCTTTTCAGCAGCTTGATCTACGCTTGTAGCAGGCATAATAATAGCGAATTTTTCATCACTATCGCGGCTGCAAATATCGCTACTACGCAAACAAGACTGCAAAAATTCAGTAAGACGGCTGATGACAGCAACGCCGACTAGATGGCCATAATTGTCAGTAATATGCTTAAAGGAATCAATATCTATCAGCGCTAGCGCTGACAAACCGTTAGCTCGAGATACCAATTTTTGTTGTGCTTCTAGCTCTTGTTTAAAGTTCTGCGAGCTTAACAAACCAGTCATAAGTTCTGTTCCTAGCATCTTACTTATTATCATTAGGGAAACTAATTAAACAACAACTGCTATCAAAGATTTTTCAATAGTTTCGTTTACCTGCATAGAGTGAATCTTTGTCATCATAATAACAGTGTGAATCTCACAATGACTACGCTAACACAAACTAATTACCAGCTAGCTAGTATCTATTTCTGCTACTATCGCATTAACCAATAAACTATTTGGCTTATCATCTACTGGTTATTATAAAAGTCCTCTATAGGCTTGCTTCAAATCAGCTATTATCTCGCCTTTTCCACTATAGCCGAATAAATCCGCTGTTTGCTGCCACGGTTTATGCTGCAATACTTTAACCACCACTAATTCGCAGAGCTTTTGGTCATTCAAATTAGCTAACAGCATTAACGCCGCATTGCTTAAAGCGGCAATACTAGTCTCAAAACTACGCTGATGATCAACAAACAGACCAATTTCACGGCCATCGGCAGCACTTATGTGCTGATCTGTTAGTGGCATATTTTTTATATACCTCACTGCAATTTCAGCTTCAACATTACCCAAAGTAGCTGCCAATAAAATAGGTAGCTGGGTTCGCAATCTTTGATTTTGCTGATTAAAAATATTAATGGTTGCGTCACTAATTGGCCTAGCCATTACCACTGCATGGCCGCCGCTAACACTATCGCGACGCCACCCTATGTGCTGTAGGGTAAAGCCGTTAGCTTGCCAAAAATCAACTACGTCGGCGCTAGAAGCAAAGCTGGTCGCCACATAATCCTGCCGCTTGGTTCTAGCTTTATCAACAACGGCATCAAGCAACTTGCGGCCAATAGCATGGCGGCGCAAATCTGGATGAACGGCTATGCGCATAACCCGCCAGCAACCTAAGCCTAAAATATTCTGCATGGCTGCCTGGGCTGCCAATAGCTGTGGCACTAAGTGACCTGAAACTCTTCTATCACCTTGCTCAATTGGCTGATGTAATTGCTGTTCAATATTGCCCTCTACTGAAACTAATACGCCGCCAACAACAGCATTATCATAAACGGCCACCACAACTTTTATATTTGGCCCATCTAACAACAAGCGCAAATCATCGGGGCTAGTTCGATAATGTGCTTGCACTAACAAGCCAAACAATTCACCGAGTAATTTCTCATTGGCCATTAAGTCAATGCCGCTAATAAACTTTAACTGCAAATCTCCTTTAACAAATGGCTTGGTAATGACTGACTCGCTGGCATTTAGCAGCAACAAATCAGCGGTCAGCGATTCTAAAAAATCAGCTTCAGCCCAGCGCACTGGCTGCTGCAAAAGTACTCGCCGCCATTGGGGGCGTAAATCTTCCAGAGTTTGCTTAAATCGAACGGCAAACCCTCTGCCATTACCTTCATAACCATGCACCGTAGTGGCAAACACCACCCGCGGATAATGCAATAGAATTGCTGTTAATACACTCGCAGGTATCGCTGCAGCCTCATCAACCAGAACAATGTCGGCAATAGGCTTCAGCCGCAGCAACTCATCTGGCGGCATAAAAAACAGCTGCCTGTCGGCACAGGCCAAAGTATTACCGTTCAGGGTGGAGTCAGGCAAGGAAGCGTGAGCATGACTAAATACGGCGTTAACAGATGCCCTACTCGGCGCGCATAGCGCTACTCTAGTAGTAGCCTCCTGTAATAGCTCAGCTGCCGCAACCCCTAACGCTGTAGACTTTCCTCTACCTCTATCAGAAGTGATCACCAGTGGCCGCTTTGCTCTGCCATAGGCCACTTTTTTAATCCCGTCAAAGGCAGCTAGCTGATCTGTAGTCAGAGTAAAGTCTGTGGTTGGAGTAAATGCCGGCGCATTGATTGGCGGAAAACTATTTACAGCTGCTTGTTGTTCTATACGCCATAGCTTTTCATTCTGAGAAAGTGTGTCAATTATCCGCTGAATAAAATTATGACTACTTATTTTAGTATTGTGTGCAGCTATTCGCTGATAATCAGGGTCTTGATAACTCGCCCATTGATCAAAGCTCGGCGTTAATAGCACTAGCACGCCGCCGCCGACTACAGTGCCACTGAGCGCGCCGAAACCGTCGGGATGAAAGCCAGAATAACAGTTGAAGACAATCGCCTTGAAATCCTGCCCTAAATACCGCTTGGCATTGGCTGCCACGTCACTGTTTACATCCGCCGGCGCGCCATCGCCCACCCATAATGAATTATTATCAAGTATTGTTAACAGCTCAGCACCATATTGCTGTGCCCATTCTTGGTCGCCACTGATAACCACTACGCCACGGATATAGGCAGCCTGTAAAGAGGTTTGAAACTGCTGAACTAGCGCTAATTCATGGTTGCTTAAAATGATGATTATCCTATGGGTTTGGGCGATTTTCTGCGCCAACTGATGATACTACCCTAGTGCTAAATTATTATTATCAATAGTAATGTGCAAGCAGTCGTAAGCAAGCGATAATTGTTCTTAAATCCAGCCAAGATCAACCATAGTAAAATTATTACCGTTACCAGCGCTGCAGCTAGCATCCAGCACTAGTGGTCTATAGCTGGTATAGTGTATTTAAATTATATTCAAGTTTATCGCAGAGAAAACAATAATGCCTTCCAGTAATAGCCACTATGTCAGTATCGCTGAGCAAGAATTGAATCAGGACTCTATCCTTATCACATCAGCACCAACCAAGTTGAGCCGCCATCAGGCGAAAAATCGCTATTATCGCCATTCTCGTATTAGTGAAGAATTATTTCTTGGCGTGTTATTTGGTTTCACCCAAGACCTAACCGCAACCGAATGCGCCTCGCAAACAGGCATAAGTATCCGCTCGGTTAATTCTATTTATCTAAAACTTCGACGCTGGATAGCCCACACTGATACTGCCGATATCAACACCGCTAAACAAGATATTTATACCTTGCGTATTGAAGATGATGATATTGCCATGCAAGTAATATCTGACAACGAAGTAAGCGCAGCACAGCAACTGATCTCTGCTCCTGCCTTAGCTGGCGACACGGCCAACTGGGAGCAACTGAGGGGGGCGGTTGCCTTAATGGCACCGAACAGCAGCCGACTAAAAAGACGCTTAGACATAGCAACCAAAGATCATTCATTATTAGATAGCTTTTGGGACTTCAGCCGTCAGCGCATTCCTAGATTTAATGGTATCCATAAACATACACTGTCTTTGCATCTACAAGAAACGGCATTTAGATTTAACAATCGTAGTAATAATATGTATGTCATTTTGGTTAATAATTTAGAGCTGAACCCTATTTAATTGGGTTAGTTAAAGCGCTAAAAAATTCTTCTTTGAGCAAGCCGTTGGTAACAGTTAGCTCTGACAAAGGTTACCTTATGACGGATACAACGATACCCCAGACTAATTGGCGAACTATTTGGGCATTAGCTATTCCGTCTGGCTCGGTATTTTTATTTTTCACTATCGTCAATATTATCAATATAAAAATTGTCGCCCCGCTGGGCGGCGATGCCGTAGCCGCGCTTACTACAGGGCAGCGTTTATATTTTATATTTGCAGCCGTTATCAGCGGCATATCGACAGCCACACTAGCCCTAGTTGCAAGACAATGGGGTGCCAATGACTCAGCAGCAGCGGCGCGGCTGCTCACCACCGCATCTTTATTTGCTGGCTTTCTCGGTTTTGTTAGCACACTTATTGTCTGGCCAGCCACGCCCTATGTTGTTGGCATATTTAACTTAACTGTTGGCGCCACCGAGCAGTCAATAACGTATATGCGCAATTTCAGTTTTTTCTATTTCCCCATTGCCGCCTACATGGTGTTGGCTGCCGGGCTGCGCGCCGTTGGCGATGCCAAAACGCCGATGTATTACGCCTTGCTAATGGCGGTACTGACCATTGTGATGTGTACTATTTTAACTCATGGCGCTGGCCCTATACCGGCATTGGGCGTCGGCGGTAATGCCTGGGGCAGCGGTATTGCCAATTTATGTGTGTTGTTGGTTGCCTTTGGCTCATGGTTTAGCGGCCGGCTGGTGCTACCGTTTTCATTGCAAGCTGACAAATTAAAAAAAGACCTGGGTGATATATGTCGCATTGGACTGCCCACCATATTAGAACAAGCCATTATGCAAATTGGGTTTATTGGCTTTTTATGGGTTATAGCCAACTATGGTACGGCGGCCTATGCCGCCTATGGTACTGGTGTAACACTGCTGTCAGTGTCGATGGTTATCGGCCTAGGCGTTTCAATGGCGGGCTCTATTTTAGTCGGCCAGCACCTGGGTGCTAAAGATATAGCTGGTGCCCGTAAAGCTGGCTGGATGGCTGCTAAGCAATCAGTAATTGTTATGACTGTACTGGGCGCGGTAGCGGCTTACTTTGCACAAGAACTGTCTGAATGGTTGGTAGGCGAAGGTGAGGTGGCTGACAAGACGGCATTATTTTTGTATGTATTATGTGCTGCCCAACCATTTTTAGCCTTAGACTTTGCCCTAGGCGGTGCACTGCGTGGCGCTGGTGATACCCGCTTCCCATTAATCGCAGCGATATGCGGCCTAGTATTTTTCCGCTTTGGTTTAGCAATGATATTGCTACATTTTGAGGCCGACTTAGTTTGGGTATATGCCACCCTCATTGCCGACTATATAATGAAAAATATACTTTATATTATTCGTTTCAATTCCGACCGTTGGGAGAAAAAGATAGCTAACTAAGGCTACCTTTTTCTAAGCCAAGCATTACAAAAAACTGATTACGGCGCCATACAGTGTGCCAGCAAAGCCAATTAGCATAGCAAAGAAACCAATGGCAAAACCTTTACCTCGGGTCGCTGGATCTTTTGCATAAGATGCTGAGTAGATAGCGCGTCCAACTAAAAATGCTACCCCTAAACCAGCTCCATAGATAGGGCTTACGTAATGAGAGAACATCCACATAGCGGGTAAAAAGCTTACCAGCTGCTCCATGGTGTTTTGGTGGATTCTATATTTTCGCTCATACAACTCATCACCAGTAATTGCTGGAGCCTGAAGTCCCGCCTTACCACGGGCCATGCCTGAGGCCATACCAAAGTAAAAATATTGTAGTAAAATTAACACCGTGACAATTGCGACATATTCCATAACTAATTTCTCTCTAAGTTTATTTTTATTTAACCAGTAGTAGAACATCTATCTACTGTCGTTGCACCTGTTCAATCAACCGCTTAATAATATTTCAACTGTCAAACGACAGCCCGTCAGCTTGCTTAATTGACGCCGAACGGCATTGGGTTGCTATCAATCACTGCCAAAATATTGGCCACTGCGATGTTAGCCATTTTGCTGCGAGTGGCGGTAGATGCACTGCCAATATGCGGAGCAATCACTACATTATTTAATTTAAGTAATGGATTGCTAGTATCTATGGGCTCGTTGGCAAATACATCAATACCGGCAGCGGCTAATTTGTTTTGGACCAGAGCATCGGCTAAGGCTTGTTCATCGACAATGCCGCCGCGCGCCGTATTAATAAGAATGGCATCGTTTTTCATTAGACTTAGTGCTTTGCTATCGATTAGATTTTTGGTCGCAGCTAGCAATGCTACATTGATACTAACGAAATCAGATTGGATCAATACCTCTTCAAAACTTAATGATTCAATGCCTTCGACTTGGCGTCCTGACTGGGTCCAACCGACCACCCGCATATTAAAGCCAGCTCCACGCCTGGCAACCGCACAGCCAATTTCACCTAAGCCAATAATACCCAA
>TARA_B110000902_G_scaffold165090_1_pt1 | contig 10346 bp, 9 predicted proteins | sample TARA_B110000902 | Tara Oceans TARA_B110000902 (sample SAMEA4398009) | marine metagenome | biome: Polar Biome; feature: [SRF] surface water layer (ENVO:00010504); material: water (ENVO:00002006), including particulate matter (ENVO:01000060) such as... | depth 5 m | reverse complement strand
AGGTCGCTGGTGCGCGGCGGCGCATCCAATCGCTGACGATCCAGGTCATGGTAAAACCCGGTGATCATACGCGAGGTGCCCACCTGGACAGCCAACGGCAAGATGCCGGGGCGATGCTGTGTGGCGTCGGAGAAAGCCTCCTGGCTTACCCAAGGCACAATAAAGTTGACCGGATGGATTTTCTTGCCCTCAAACTCCAGTGAGTACTCACCAAAGGCGGGGATTACCGGCCTATCCACGGGAAAGCGTCCCACTACTGTTGCCTGTAAGCCGAAGCACGCACTCACATCGCCAGGAAAGCGAAAATCAATCGGTACGACCTGCAAGGGTCGAAACACCTCAATCGTCTTATTTAACCTCCGAATTCCCTTCACGACTCTTGCTCGTTGACCAACCACAAAAAGACTTTCGCCTCGTATGGATATGTGGCTCCTTGAATACCCGCATCGCGGTAGCGCCCTTCAAAGGCGTTTCCGGATGCTTCGATGTACTCCTCAAAGAGGAAGAACTTTTGGTTGGGAGCAACACCCTGCCCGCAGGTCAGTAACCTGACATCGTGATCGTCGTCGAATACGTCGACGCCTCCCACTTTAAGGCTGAGCGTAGCTCCATACTCCAATATGGGTTCTGGTAAGGCCACGAAAATCCCACGGATACGGCGGTAGCTCTTATCGGTCTCACCGGTATAGCGGACCGATGCTCCCGAGGCTCCGACACCAATACGAATCAGTTGAAACTTGTGATCTTTCATGGCTTATTGCTTTAGTCTTATGCCTTTATGATGACCGTACCGCGTAAAATGGCTTTCACAAACGTGCCTGCCGGTGCGTTGGCACCCCACTCAAGGTTAAATTCAATAGTTTGCTGGTCTTTAATCAGCTTGGGATTGTCCAACCTGTATTGTCCCACTGGGATCACCTGACCGGTAGTGTTGAACAACTCAGTAGATGCATTTTGAATGAGCGTCGCACCGTTGGCGATGAATTCAAACTCACCGTTGCGCAGGTAATCGGGAACGACCGTGAAATTCACGTCCTTCGCCGTTTCGCCCTCGCCGGCGGTTCCTGCCAAGAGCGTCAGGCCGTTGAGTAGGAACAGGTTGCCCTTTTCTAATTTCGCAGAGGATATATTGCTCATACCCACGACTTTATTGTCGTCGTCTTTGAGCAGTTTCTGTACTCTACTTCCTGAGATGTCTTTGACTACGTAGTACGCCGCATCGACCGCTTGTAAGGTTTGACGTGCCAATCCTTCCTGGATCTCTTTGGGCAGCATGTGCAAGCGTTTTTCGAGCTCGCCGCGCGACCCGCGAGACGGAGCTTGATTACGTTGCTTTGCAAAGGCGCGAATGGCCTTGCTAAAGGTTTTTTTGGCCTGAGGCGATGCACCTTCCAGGGCCATGAGCAATTCTTCGTCGCTCACGGCGCCGAGAAGTTGGAATTCGCTCTGAGTGATTTCTCCTAAAGTCATCATGTTGATTCTGGGTTTGTAGGGTTAAATGATTTCAAATTCGGCGTCTTGGTAAGCACTTACCTCTTCGCCAGAGACATAAGCGTTGGATAGATCTTCTACCGGGCGATAGCTTCCGCTAGAAAGGGCAGGTAGGTTGGGCTCGTAAGGCTCGATTGTGCGCACCGGCTCGTGGTACACGCTCATGGCCTCTCCAAGTCCTGCCACGCCGCCGTCAAGGCCAGCGAGCAAGTCCTTTTTCAAGACCACCTTCACGGTAGATACCACACCAGCAGCTCCGAGGCCTGCCGATACCATTTTCAAATCCGGGTTTTTCAGCTTCAAGCTGCCGAGTACGCCGGCACCTAACAGTGCCATGGGACGGACGAGCTTCTTGGCCTGGAATCCAGGAATGGTTTCATCGACTTTCAGCATGTTATCAATGGCCTTTCCGCCCATTGATCCGAGGACCATGCCTCCGCTGATCATGGCCAGTGAGCGCAATTCGCCCATCATAGCCTGACTTGATACTTGTTTGCTTCTCATGAGATGGTTATTTAAGATTCAGTTTGGGGATGGAGGAACGGCGCGATCTACTGCGAGCAGCGCTCGAGGTTTTTCGTGTCGTCCTTCGCGTTGTTTTACGTGTTCCGGACAAGCCAGAGGCACGGGTTTTCTTTTTGGGTCCCAGCATCATGTAGGCACCCAGTGCGATCGCACCGGCACCTATGGCCGCTACCGCGGGGTTCTTCTTGACAAAGGCCATGATGCCTTTGGCCTGTCCGCTAGTGCTCATGGCCGCTGGGGTCATGGATTGTTCTGACATATAGGGAACGGATGATTGCACCATGGGAGATGCTTGAGTTGGAATGTTCATTTGAGCCGGTGCACCGCCTGAGCGTGCTTGCGTTGATGCGGCTTCGGCTTCCAGATTGTTAGTAGAGACGTCTTCACCTTCAGTAAATAGACCGGCGTCTTTCAAGATTTTCACCGCCGCTATAATCAAGGGGGTTGCTGCGGCTATGGAAGCGCCAATGGTGACAGGTTCACCCAAACTGCCCAAGTCATGAGCATCGGGTTCTACCGCACCGCTTAATCCTCCGGCCTTTCCTTTGAGAATGGCATCACGAAGGGCATCGCGCTTGCCTTGAAGCTTGTCGGCATACAAGGATTCGATCTTTGAAAGTGCTTGCTTGGAGCGTTGCCACTGCTGCGCCGAAAAGCCTTTTGCGGCAGCTTGTTGCTGGCTCGCATACGCCCATTTTAACTTGGAGCCCATGCCTTTAAGGTTGAGCTTCATGGCCGCCAAGAATCCCAATCGAGCCGTCACGCTCAAGGGATTGTAGCGGATTACAGCCTTGGCCACTTGGGTCGCTGTGCTCTTCGCACCAGTGCCCACATTTTTGACCACATCGCCAACCCTACGAAAAAAGCCTCGTTTGACCCTTCCCAAATAATCGTCTTGCCAATAATCGTCGCCTTCGAGAGAGTTGAATCCGTTTTGGAAGTTCAACTTCTCTTCATTGCGCGCCAGCACGTCCAAGGCTTCATCGCGCTTGTCGGTGTACCAGTAGGTGATGGCATAGTCCAGCATTTTTAGGAATGCTTGGGGATCCTCGATATGGGAGATGGTCTTTGGATTGGCCGCTACTGCATTACGCGTAGCGACCAGGTAGTTGTACATGGCGTCCATTTGTTTGTCGGAAGGCACTTCTCCCAGGTCGCCCAATTCAGGCATACCAAGAAGGACCTCATGCAAATTGTCATTGCCGGGACCGCTCAAGACGGCCACATCTATTCCGGATAAATTCATAGCAAAATCTTTGTGTTCTGAGTATGGTTTTTCATAGTTGTAGTTAGACAGCACCGGGTCGATGACAAGAGTTTCGGATCTATTGGGTACCACCACGTACACATGTTGGAAGTGGGTACCGCCGTACTTGGTAATACGAAAGGAGTGCGGAATATGGAGGTTGGTCAAGATGGAACTGGTGAAAATGGAAAAGCAGTCGCAGTCGATGCCGCTCTTGCGGTCCGACCAGCTGCGCGCCGGTCTTCGCAGTTGCTCCAGACCACGTTCATCCAGCTTGTACTGAATGTGGTGGTATAGGAAGTTCCAGGTGTTCTCACAGGTTTCGTTCAGGGTCTTTCCTTTCAGCAGTGGCGCAATTCCCTTGGTGTCTTCGATGTACTTCCAGACCACACGTTTCATCAGGTCGACCGTATCGCCAACCTCACCGTCTTCGATGATGATTCGATCCTGGGCTTGGGGTTTCGGGAAGTACTTGTCGTATTCTTCACCCGGACGAATCACCCGATAACCGCTGGTAATGGATCCCATTTGATAGCGTTCTTCCATTAGGCGATCTTTTCAGGTGAGGATTGATAAAACAGATCGTTCACATACACCGTGTAGTAGTATTCCATGGGTAAGTCCAGGGCAGCTGGTGATTGGCCTGTTTTGCCAATCAGCGATGGAATACGGCTCACTAGGTTGGAGATGTACGGAGTAAGGGACGTCCAAGGCACTTCCACTTCGATCGTGCCCAACGCTGAGCGCGTTTGGGGGGCGATGGTGAAGGTTTCAGTACTTGGTACGCTGCTGGCCGCAAACTTTCCACCGGTGGTAATGGTCACTACCGGCTTGGAAACTTTAAGGCTCGTGTTGGTGGGGTTGTCAATGGAAATGTCGGTGGCCAGGGAAAGTCCCGTCAAGGTAACCTTGGTAATGCGCGGGTTAAGGGTACGCACCACCGAATACACGTTGAACCGGTTCAAGCCAAACGCTTTGAAACCGAGGTAGAGCAACGTGCCCGTAATTCCTATGGCCAACATATTTTTCATTGGCCTTTGGTGTTTCGGTTGCGGTAACGTTTAAACAAAGTGTCCCAGGCTACTTTGACACAGTAACCCACCGATGCTGAGACAACGGCATAAAAAGCGACGTCAATAACGCCGTGTAGGGAAATAGAAGTGAGAGAATGTTGCTCAGCGATGGCGCGGCCTACGCCGCCTACCATGCCTGAGGCTGTGGTGGCTAAAGAAAGACTATGATCATGCTGCATCTTACGGCTATTCACTTGAATGTGAGGCCAAAGATGTATGAGTGCTAAAACCTAAAGGTGGTCAGCAGTGGCAAGCGATTGCTAAAGATTGTATATTGTGGTAAGAAATGGTAAAGATTTTGATTCTAGGATATTTTACGTCAGTTATTGTTATTTTTGCTTCTTTGATCAATAGAATATCAACTTATTTATAACACCACTTTTATGTACAATGTAAGTTTTATGAACCTTGTTATGTTCAATAAACATCTTTATAAAAGTAGTTGGCGGTAATTTAAAAATGAAGAAACTCACGACAATCATATTGACCTTTATCCCGATAATAATGTGGGCACATCAGGATAGATACTATACTTATGAGTACGATAATGTGACCGTTAGATTTAAGACTGGGTTTTTCTTCGAAGAAATAAATAATGCGAAAATTATAGGACAATACGCTGCCTTCCTATCAGATAGCATGGACTATGACAAACCTATATTGCTTGACTTCATACATGACTACGGCCACTCATATCAAGGAAAGACTTTTAGTTTTTTGGGGTACGGATCAGAGAAGTATGACTTGGTAAGCTTTTACATGCAGGACTCCATAAAAGATAATCTCTATCATATGGTTCCGTTATCAGATTCGGTGGAAAGCATCCAAAATGTGGAAAAAGAAACTCACTCGGTACCCGCAGAAAATAGACAACAGTCAATAGTGATAAGACAATTTGGATTTCATTTTGATGTGACCCAAACTATAAATCTTCTTTATCATGCAATTACCAATAAAAGTGAAGTGAAAAAACTATCCAGCCCGGATACACTTTCAAGTTACTTAGGGAATATGTATTACAGTTTTGAGTCAATTCCTCGGAATAGAATCGATTCGATAAAATCCTCTAAAATGACATTTGTGGAAAGTGTGCTAAAGACCAAGGTTTATTGTGAAGTTGATTCCATCAATCGGAATCGACTGTATTATTCTTATTTTTCTCAAAATGGCACTTACCAAATATTCGCCTCGATACACGACAAAGAAATATTACTAGATACTCTTGAACAAGTTTATTCATTCAATCCATGGGAATACATGCCGGTAGCACTTTTTGTTTTTGAGACACCAAATCAAATGAGGAGCTACTCCGTAGTGACATTTATGGATTATGAAGTCAAACGGTCAAAAGAACACCGTATTGAAATTGACCCATATGAGTACTTAAGAAGTATAAATATAGATTGGCTTGGAGGCGATATTTACATAATCGACTACAGTAATGGCTTTGGGTCGACTCCTGTAAAAAGACTGATCTATCTTGAGAATGACGATGTGATAATTGATGATTTTGAGGATTATATTAACTCACACAGAAAAGAAGAAAAATAAAAACTACCGCCAACAACGTATATGATTCATGAACGGACGCGTTGCGCTTTTGGTTACCTTCAGAAAAGCTAAACCAAAATCACAAAGCTTATCACGAAGTCATATACGTGACTTGTGCGTAATTCTAACTCTTCGACCCATAAATGACATACATAAGAATTATTGTTGGATCAGAGTCTGATTCACTAAGAACCCATTTGGGCCTTTTCACCGAGTTGGAATACCTAAAAATAAAAGTCAACTTTAACCGTATCACGGATAAAAATAGGCCCCTAAATTGAAGCACTCAATAGATGAAATGCTTTTTTAGAAAGTAGGTGGTTTGCCAACCATCATAGCCCGGCAATAGGCTGTTTTGGGTGGGACCTATTCCTTCTATCCAATCTACCCCAGATGTCCTATAAGGTTCTCGAAGAGAAACTCGAACGGCCCATCGATCATCTATAATGACGGTATCTGTTTCAGTCACACGGTAGTCCTCCACCCATGGCGTTCCAATGGGTAAACCTACATCCATTAAAACTTGCTCCCACTTCTGCAGGCCAGTAGGTGAAATCCAAATCATTAGTGAAATCCACCTGCCTTCATCATCAATTCTAACAAACTGATTTCTTGGATATAGGAACACTTGAGATTCTGGAGAATGCAGGGCTCCCTTCGGGTCACGTTGGCCAACCCAATCGACAACATCACGTCTTAAGACCCTTAACAGCTTATAGGTATGTGTTGATGCCACACCAGTGATATCCTCTTGAATGGAAATTGCCGTATCCTTTTGGTACCATATAGAATCTGTGATCCTATGCCATTCATGCTTTCCCAACCAATAGCTACCTCTATAAATCCAATAGCTATCCAAGTTTGGAAAAGGTGCTATCTGTAATCTAGGCGTCGTAGCATTAGAGCCCACAACATCCCGCGGATCATTTGATCTGAAATCATCCGGCCGTTCACACGACCAAAGAAATAGTAGAGCGAGTAAGAAGGGAATTGGTTTCATGAAGTGATTTTCTTTCCAAATATAACGAACAGCCCCTTGAAATCGTATGCCTCTATTTGCTCAACTCCTCAATAATTGCGTTCGCTTGTTAAGGATCCTTTAGAAAATCTGGATAAGGAAACATTTGACTTTTCAACGACAAACTACCTGTGCTACCTTACTCTAAAAAGAACTGCGGGTTACATACTATCTTACGGTTCAAGGATGACGCACCAGAATTCATAGATAAAATGCGAGACTTGTTAAGTATTCTCAAAGAGAATGGATTTCAAATAAGGACCATAGTATTAGAACAACCTGGGGTGATTCTTTTTGAAGACGAGTTTCAGATAGTGTCAAAAACATATTGCATTAAATATAACGAACTACGCACAACAACGTATATAACTCATATCCGGGCGCATCGTCCTTTTGGTTATCTTCAAGGAAACCAAAACGACCTCTGCTGATACGAGGCTATATACGAGACTTGTCCAGCATAATCTTGCCTGTTCTCTATAGTAAGCACTCAAAGTACTAGAGCAGGATGTGCTTATAGTTCTCGAAGATATTCTGCTCAGATGCTCTGCTCAAATGACTCGAGGATACTCGAGGGTGGTGTGCCAACAGCCTCTGCTTGTAAGATGTGCTCACTAGAATCGAACATTGGATGTTCTCGGAATGCTCGTTGGATGACGAGGGAGAGAATTACGCTGCACAACAATGTATATGATCCATTTAAAAGTTATGGCCACTTTGAGGAGATAGTCAAGTTTTGTTGATAACTCCTAAATATCCACAAAGCCTTGACTATCTTTTTCTGGAATGGATCACGGTTCCCCAATGACAGCCACAATTTCCTTAACCATTTCAGGAGTTAGTAAGCGAGCTTTTTTAACGTAGCCTAGCTTGTGAAGCTTTTCCATCAAGATTTTATTCCGAGTGATCCAGATTCGTAATCGGTTAGACGCACTCATAGGAGTAGCATCGGGTAGGTAGAGCTGAGCGAGCTCACCAAAGCCATAAGTTTTAATTCTGAATTTCTCTTCGTCCATAATAATTTTAATGGCCCACAGGTATTGCTCCTGCGGGCATTGTTATTCTTTATCTTCAGTTCGCGACTATCTTTCGGAGATAATACTACCAATAGTTTTTGGTAGTAACATTATTGTTGGAATTATTTGCTAATTACTGTCAAATTTTGCCAATAACATGGCACAATCTGGTCTTATAATTGATCGATATAAGTTCGGTGAGCAAACGATATTTAGGATACCCAGGAACTATTGTTTTTTTTCTTTTAACCGTTGCAACTTCAAATCATATATCTAGGTAAGGTCAGTTGGGCAATCGTATATCTATATAAAGATTGCCCAACTGACCTACCAGGTGATATTGAATACAATCCGATAGTAATCAATTGATTTAAAGTGAATTACCAATTGAGTCAATGGTCAATTTTGAGTTCGTCTGAAAGCCGGTTGGTCACTGACCAAACTGATGGCCATACATTTTTAGTTAAAGGTCTTTTTTTCAGAGATTTAAAGTTAAATGACCGGTGTAACTCGAACTGGACCATCAGCTTTACTAGGCACCAATACGACAAAAAAAATGGGCCACACATAAGTGTGGCCCATTCAAGCGGTTGGGGGTGTAAAAACTCTGGTTTATCGAGCTAGTTGAAATTTCCCGCCCTTAGTTAAGTTAAACATGTCCTGAGCGACCTTTTCATCGACGATTCGCGCATAGTGTTGGGTTGTCTTTAGATTGGTATGGCCTAGCATCCGGCTGACAGTTTCAATGGGGACGCCATTGGATAGGGTCACCGTGGTGGCAAAGGTGTGTCGAGCTACGTGGAAGGTGAGCTTTTTATCGATTTGTACAAAATCCGCGACCTCCTTAAGGTACGAATTGAGCTTTTGGTTACTCAGAACAGGCAGGATTTTATCTTCGGAGGATAGCTTATTTAAGTCAGTGTACTTTTTAATGATGCTCATGGCTGGGGCCAGAATGGGTATTTGACTACGTTCCTTGGTTTTCTGTCTGCGTGTACGTATCCACCACATACCGTTAGGTGCTTTTTCGATTTCTGCTTTGTGGAGCTTCTTCACATCGGAATAAGCCAAACCAGTGTAACAAGCAAATAGAAAAAGGTCTTTGACAAGCTCTAATCGCTTAATTCTGAAGGATTTGCCTTCAATACGATTTAGCTCATCCTCAGTTAAATAAGGGCGATCGGTTTCTTTTAGAGTTAACTTCATACCGTCAAAGGGATCTGTTTTTAACCAACCTGCCCGAATGGCACGAAGAGTAATCTTTTTCGTGAATTGTAAGAATTTCATGGTCGTGTTGTATCCCAAGTCCTTTTCTCCGGTCAAGTATTCCTTGTAGGCTCGAATCATCTCATAGCGTACTTGTTTGACAGGTACATCGACCACTCTGTAATGATCGGATAAAAAGCTCACAAAATGATTTTTTGCCGTGTTGTGCTTCTGCCAAAGGGTGTAAGAGCAATTTTTCCCGATGTTCTTTTTCAACTCGCTATTGTGCTGCTCCCAAATTTCCATAATTGTTTTCGAGCTGGTACCGTTCACTCCTTGGATGTAATCCCGGACCATAGCTGCAGTCACATCGTCGTATTCCTGATTCAACTCTGTGAAGGCTTGATAAGCCTTATTACGCATGGTTTCTAGATACAAATCTAAATCACGGGTGTATGGATCTCGTACCAAGGGCAATCCGCGCTTTTGATCCCAGTCAAATGCTTGAATTCTTCGGCGTACGTTTAAGGCCACTTGTTGGCCATTGATGGTGATACGAAGCATAATAGGTGCTCCGTCCTTGTTGGTCTTAGACTTGTTCAGAAAGAACAAGACTCTAAAGGTGTTTTTAGACGACATAAAACATTGTCTTTAAGCGTCTTAAGGGTTAATCCTCGTTCACCTGCCGGGGTTTGGATTATAGGTTACGGCAGGGGTTACGATTTTAACCCTTTTCGACAGTTGTCGCCCTCACTTCGCACTACAATAATAGGACATCGTCCTGAAACCTGTCCGCGCAAAATCCTGAAAGTTAAGGAAGTACACTATTTGTTTTTGCTGTTCTCAAATCGTAACCCCTAAAAAGGATGGGGTTACGATTTAGCGTTTTTAAAGTGCCAAAACCTTCGTTTTTTTGCTAAGCAGAGGAAACAAAAAACCCTGAAAATGTCTTGATTTTCAGGGTTTTGCCAAGATTCTATGTCCGAACTTGCGGAGAGAGAGGGATTCGAACCCCCGGTACCTTGCGGTACGCTGGTTTTCAAGACCAGTGCATTCGACCACTCTGCCATCTCTCCAGCGAGAAACAAATGCTTCTCGAGTCGGCGGCAAATTTAATCATGATTTTATGGTATGCAAGGAGTTTTGAGTAATTATATTTGAAGAACTATGAAAACTAGAATAACATTTTTTCTTACCCTCTGTTTTACAGTGTTGTTACA